>ERZ894240.801-NODE-801-length-26081-cov-6.086913_pt1 | contig 26081 bp, 18 predicted proteins | sample MGYA00380298_ERZ894240 | MGnify/ENA primary metagenome ERZ894240 (study PRJEB32331, sample SAMN06328419) | human gut metagenome | biome: human gut microbiome; feature: stool | host: Homo sapiens | collected 2014-06-27 ... | reverse complement strand
GGGGCCGGACAGTCCCATTCGGTTGAAATCCTTTCCATGGAAGAATTCCGGAAGTCCTGGCCGGATATTTACAGGAGAACATTTTCCGGCAGCGGTCCGGACCATATCCGGTTCTGCAAGGCGGATGTGCTGCGGGGAACAGTGGCAGGCACCTTTGCCATTCCGTCCAAGGAGGACCCCTCCGGGGATAAGCAGGTTTTTGGCTACTGCCTTACCAGGGAACAGCTGATTTTTATGGATGACAGCGGCTATGTAAGAAGGCTTCTGGACGAAATGCAGGATTACCAGATGACGGATGTATCATCCCCTTCCCTGCAGCTCTTTGATGTGATGGAATATCTGCTGAAGGAGGATGTGATTTTTCTCCAGCAGTATGACGACAGCCTGACCCGTCTGGAGGAAGGGCTGCTTAAGAGGGAGACAGAAGAATTTGACGTGAGAATCCTGGCAGCCAGAAAGGCTTTGTCCGCATTGAGTGCTTACTACGAACAGCTCTCCGACATGGGGGAGACACTCCAGCAGGATGCGGCAGAGAGGGGGAATGAGAGGGACAGCCTGCTTTTCGGCCTGTTTTCCGACAAGGCGGGACGCCTCTATTCTACGGTGCAGATGATGAAGGAGTATTCCATGCAGCTGCGGGAAATGCACCAGACCCAGGTGGACATACGCCAGAATGAAATCATGAAGTTCCTGACCATCGTGACAACGGTATTCATGCCTCTTTCCCTGATTGCGGGCTGGTACGGCATGAATTTTGTCAGCATGCCGGAGCTTAAATTCCCCTATGGCTACGCGGTGGTCTGCATTGTATGCCTGCTGATTGTGGCATTGGAAATATGGTTCTTTAAGAGGAAAAAGTGGTTTTAGGCATGGAAAATGGCGGACATCAGAATGGAAATTAAAAATGGAATTAAAATTTTGTTAAGATTCTGTGTGTAACATTGACAATCCATTGCCCATTTCGTATAATGCTGCATAATGCAGAGGTGTCTGCATTCAGACTATTTTTTAATACGGCTGTTTTAATACAGTGTATCAAGGATTGGCAAAAGGAGCTTGGAATAAGGATGGACGACGCTGACGGCGACGGAAACCAGGATTGCAACCATAATAAAATAGGATTATGCACCGGCAGATTTAGGGCATAACCTGCATCTTACACAAGATTGCAGGCTATGTCTTTTTGCGTTGCAGCAATACCTCATCTTGGAAGAAAGTGCAGGAATACCTGCCGGAGAAAAGCCGCCTGACAGAGTCCTGTCTGCCGGATGAATATTTTGTGGGTATTGGCAGGTTTGGCATACATATAGACCACTACAGGGTAAAGGAACCAAAGACGCGAATCATACTGTTTCACGGCGTGGGGGAGGGGATGTAACGGAGGGCTTCTGTCGTTCATAGCAGTGCCTTTCATGAAGCGGGGATACGAGGTAATATGCCCGGACCTTCTCCTCTGCGGGATGACGGAGTACTATGGAACGGTGGTCAACCGGAAAATGACAGATGGACGGATACCAGTCTCAGCAGGCTGTTTTTGACCGGTTGAATTGCAGTAAGGATATGAAGCTGTTAAAGGGAGCCGGCCATTTTCCCATAGAAAAGGAAGGGCTGGTGCATCTGGAGCGGTACTGTGTGGAATTTTTGGAGGAATGTCTGGCCCGGCACTGTGTAAGCGGCTTCCAGTAGAGGGCGCTGTATTGCAGGAACGGATGGGGATGTATGGCTGTTGTACCGGTTGGATTGCCATGTGGTAAATCATATGAAAAGATGGTATGATAATAAACATTGGCATAGGTCGTATGATTGTATGGGAGAGTGCGCGCATGGAAGAACAGATATTGCAAATCATAAAAGATGAGGACAGTAAGAATCCCCTGACAGACGAGGAGATAGCGTCCCGCCTGCAGGTGTTCAGGGAGGATGTGACCACGGTGCGCCGGAAGCACCATATACCTGATTCCAGGAAGAGGAGGAAGCCGGTCATATTTGAGGACATGAAGAGGATTCTGACAGAAAGTCCGGACTTGTCTGACAGAGGGCTTACCAGAATGCTGGAGGATGCCGGCTACAGGATAGGAAAATATGCCGCGGGCAAGCTGCGGGAAGAGCTATTGGAGTTATGGACCCCTTCCGTCGCCTGCCGGGAGAAGGAAAACGCCAGCCCGGCACCGGTATATGCGAAACATGCGGAATATGCGGAACATACAGAATCCGGGGCCGAGGATGACAGGGCAAATGTGTTCAGCGCTTTTGTGGGGTTTGACGGAAGCATGAAAACTCAGATTACCCGTGCCCAGGCAGCCGTATTGTATCCTCCCAGGGGGCTGCACTGCCTTATATACGGACCTTCGGGCGTGGGAAAGAGCTTTCTGGCTGAACTCATGCATGAGTATGCCTGCGGTTCGGAAAATTTTGGAAAGGACGCTCCCTATTTTGAGTTTAACTGCGCGGATTATGCGGATAATCCCCAGCTTCTGCTGGCCCAGCTCTTCGGATACAGCAAGGGGGCATTCACCGGCGCCGCTGACAATAAAAAGGGAGTGGTGGAGCTGTGCAATGGGGGAATCCTGTTTCTGGACGAGGTGCACAGGCTTTTGCCGGAGGGCCAGGAGATCCTTTTCTACCTGATGGACAAGGGAAGGTTCAGACGCCTGGGGGAAGTGGATACCCAGCGGGAGAGCCATGTGATGGTTATTGCCGCGACCACGGAAAATCCTCAGAGCTCCCTGCTTCTGACCTTCAGGCGCAGAATTCCCATGGTCATAGAAATTCCTTCCTTAAAGGACCGGCCGGCGGGAGAGAAGCTGCAGTTTATTCTGCGTTTTTTTCAGAGGGAATCCAGGCGTCTGGGGAAACAGATAAAAATAAGACAGCAGGCGCTGTGGTGCCTGCTGGGCGGGGATTGCCCCGGCAATGTGGGACAGCTTAAATCAGATATCCAGGTGTGCTGCGCCAAAGCGTTTTTGGAAGGGCGGGCCAGAAAGGACGGGCGTATCACCGTGTCCTTCCCGAGCCTGACTGAGAACCTGAGGAAGGGGTATGTACCTGACCGGATTACCAAGGAGATAAAGGAGCTGTGCCCGGACGACTGTTATGTATTTCCCGATGATTCCGGGGAGGATGCCGGGAAATCCGGAGCGGAAACCTTTCTGGAGGGCTTTAACATATATGAATCCCTGGAGGAAAAGTATGACCAGCTGCTGAGAGACGGCCTGAGGGAACGGGACATCGAAGTCCAGCTCACCGACGAGATAGAGTCCAGATTCCAGCGCCATATCCATGAATTCCAGAAGTCGGGCATCCGGGAGGACGAGATTGCTTCCATCGTGGGGGACGACATCCTGAGCATGACAAGGGATATCTGTGATCTGGCCAGGAAACGGCTTCCGGGGCTGGAGGAACAGGTGGTGTTTCCTCTGGCTATTCATCTGAACATGGCCATGGAGAGGATGCGCAGTCATGGGCGTATGGTTTACCCCGGCATGGAAAATATTCGTCAGCAGTCCTACGAAGATTATGAGGCCGCCTGCTATGCCGTGGATGAAATACAAAAAAAGTATTATCTCACTCTGCCGGAGGAGGAAAAGGCATTCCTGGCCATGTACTTTAGGAAATTCAGAAAAAAGGATATGGCCCAGGAGGGGAGGATTGCGGTGCTGGTGGTATCCCACGGTCCGGTGGCCAGCGCAATGGCCCAGGTTGCCAATGCCATCATGGGAACGGAACACGCCGTTGGTGTGGATATGAACCTGTGGGATACGCCGGCCCAGATGGCGGAAAAGACAGTGGATATGGCCAGGCGCGTAAACCAGGGAAAAGGCTGCATCGTGCTGGCGGACATGGGGTCTCTCCTGAATGTGGGCCAGAAGATTCGGGAGGAGACAGGTATGCGGGTCCGCGTGCTGTCACGCACAGACACCATGATGGTGGTGGAAGCAGTGCGCAAGACCATGTGGACAGACGAATCCCTGAACGAGATTGCGGATGAGCTGGACAAGATAAAGCTTACCGGAACCAGGGAACAGGCGGAAGCCAGGAAAAAGGCGATTCTGTGCCTGTGCATCACAGGCCAGGGGGCTGCCGTGAAATTGAAGGAGCATCTGACGGAGCGCCTGAAGAGCAACCTGTCCGGGACGGTTATAGTGACCAGGGGATATATTGAGGATTCCAGCATTGAACGCATCATTGCCAACACGGAAAAGGAGTATGAGATACTGGCCATTGTGGGTACCATTAATCCGGAGTCAGGCACCTATCCGTTTATATCTGTAAGCCGGATCTACAGCCCGGAGGGCATCGGGGAGCTTCGCGGCATATTAAAGCGGAGCGCCATGTTCGAGGAAAACCAGCTGTCAGAGGTTATCTCCCCGGACCATATTTATATAAGGACAGAGGCGGAGTTCAAGGACCAAATTATAGATGAGGCAGTGGGACATATGGAAGAGGAAGGATTGGTCCGGCAGGAATTCCTTCTCAGCGTCTATAAACGGGAGGGAATGATGACCACCCGGCTCAGCCAGGGTATTGCCATTCCCCACGGCGACCCCGGATTGGTTACAAAACCAGTCATTTCCGTTACAAAATTAGACAAACCTGTTTTGTGGGATGGGGTCAACACTGTGGATGTTATTTTTATACTGGGGATTCAGGAAGATTCCAGAAAATATTTTGAACAGCTGTATCAGATTATTTCTGATGAATCTATGGTTTCTGCCATCCGTGCCAGCCGGACACGGGAAGAAATATGGAATCTGTTATGTAAAAATACAAAATCAGTCAATTAGTTGGCATCATTCTTGCTTTATATATTGTCAGAAAGGAGCGAGAATGATGAATATAGAGAAATTTCCGAAAGTGACAGTAATCTTAAGAGGCTATACCTATTCACAGACCCGCACGGTTGTCAGGAACCTGGTGGGGACCTGCTTAGGCTCCGTTGAAATTACCATGAATACTCCGGGAGCCCTGGAATCCATACGGAAAATCAGCCAGGAATTTGGAGGACAAATCATGGTGGGAGCCGGCACGGTCCTTACCTATGAAGAAGCCGTGGAGGCCATTGAGGCAGGTGCAGCCTTTTTGTTGTCTCCCACGGTATTTGAGAGGCGTATATTGGACCTGTGCCGGGAGCGCGGCGTGGTTTCTGTGCCGGGTGCTTTTTCACCTTCGGAAATCAGACAGAGCTTCCTGGACGGGGCGGATATCGTGAAGATATTCCCGGCAGGCAGGCTGGGAAGCGGATATGTGTCAGACATCCAGGCGCCTCTGGGGAAAATGCCTCTGATGGTCGTGGGGGGCATCGGCACCTCAAATGTGCAGGAGTACTTTGCGGCAGGGGCATCATTTGCGGGAATCGGTTCGGGTATTTTCCTGAAAGAGGATATACTGAATGAGAACGAAGAGGGAATCCGCGGTTCCATAGCAGCCATGGAAGAGAAAATGAAGAGTATGGAGGAAAAAGAATCATGAGCGGCATTGCGTTTAATGAATCATTGATTCTGAAATTTGACAAACCAATGACGGACCGGGAGGTTTTGTCCGCCATGACAGATTATCTTTGTGAAAAGGGCATTGTAAAGGATACATATAAGCAGGCCATCCTGGAGCGGGAGCAGTCCTTCCCCACAGGACTTAAGACCGGGGGAATCAATGTGGCCATTCCCCATGCGGATATCTGCCATGTCAATGAGGCGGCCATCTGTGTGGCCGTGCTTAAGACACCGGCTCCATTCAGGGCTATGGATGAGCCTGACAATGACGTACCGGTAAGCCTGGTCATCATGCTGGCCCTCACAGAGGCCCACGGACATATTGAAATGCTTCAGAGAATCGTGAAGCTGATTCAGAACCAGGAGGATGTAAAACACATAGTGGAGGCGGGACAGCCTGACATCATCCATAAAATCATCAAGCAGTACCTGCTGGAAGATGGGAACTAAAAATAAGATTATCCAAAGGAGAATATAAAAATGAAGCGTATATTAGTGGCATGTGGAAATGGAATCGCAACATCAACCGTAGTGGCAACCAAGATCAGGGAGAAATGTGAGGACAATGGAATCCCGGTATCAGTAACCCAGTGCAAGCTTCTGGAGGTGGAATCCAAGGCAGATGATTTTGATTTGCTGGTTACGACGGGAAAGTTCACGGGCGGCAATGTGAATATTCCGGTGGTAGGCGCCATTTCCCTGCTGACAGGAATTAACGAGGACGCGACGCTGAATGAGCTTCTGTCCTATCTGAAGTAAAAAGGGGTTTAGGCAGACAGCCATTGGCTATGAAAGACAAATGAAATCTTAGGGGAGATTAATCATATGCAGATACTTTATAATATTTTCAATACGATTCTGGACGCAGGCGCAGTGGTCATGCTTCCAATCATCATAACCATCATAGGGCTTATTTTCCGCGTGAAATTATCAAAGGCATTCAGAAGCGGTCTTACCATCGGCATTGGCTTTGCGGGTATCAATCTGGTCATCAACATGATGAAGAGCAATCTGGGACCTGCCGCCCAGGCCATGGTGCAGAATTTCGGCATTAAGCTGGATATTCTGGATGTGGGCTGGGGTGCCATCGCAGCAGTTACATGGTCATCGCCCATTATCGCCATCCTTATATTTTGTATCCTGGCAACTAACATTGTCATGCTGGTACTGAAGGCCACTGATACTCTGGATGTGGATATCTGGAATTATCATCACATGGCAATCGTTGGAATCATGGTTTATTTTGTGACTAAAAATGTGGCAATGGGTATCGGCGCAACGGTTATCATGGCCATCATCACATTCAAGCTGTCAGACTGGACCGCGCCTTTGGTAGAGGATTACTTCGGCATTCCCGGCGTATCCCTTCCAACCATGTCGGCCCTTTCCTCCATCATTATCGCAGCGCCCCTTAACTGGCTTCTGGATAAGATACCTGGAATTAACAAGATTAATTTTGAAATCAAGGATGCTAAGAAATACCTGGGATTTTTTGGCGAACCCACCATCATGGGTCTGGTACTTGGCTGCATTATAGGTGTTCTGGCCAAATACTCAGTGGCTGATATCATGGCGCTGGGCGTGAACATGGCGGCTGTTATGGTATTGATTCCAAAGATGACCTCTCTTTTCATGGAAGGACTCATGCCAATCTCAGAGGCTGCCAAAAAGTTTACCCAGGAGAAGTTTAAGGGCAGGAAATTCCTCATTGGTCTGGATGCGGCGGTTGTAGTGGGAAATCCTGATGTCATCACCACATCCCTGATAGTCATTCCGTTGACTATCCTAATGGCTGCCGTTCTTCCGGGAAACCGCGTGCTTCCCTTTGCGGATCTGGCAGTTGTGACCTTCCGTGTGGCCCTGGTGGTTGCAATCACCAGAGGAAACCTGTTTAAGAACATCATCATGGGCCTGGTATGCACAGGAGCCATTCTGCTGGCAGGTACGGCCACAGCGCCGGTTCTGACCCAGCTGGCCACTTCCGTGGGACTGGACCTGGGAGAGGGAATGATTACATCCTTTGCGGCCACCAGCCTTACGGTTAGCTTTCTGGTGTATGAGGCATTCATCAAGAGGCCGTACATCTTTGTACCGGTATTGATTGCTGTTATGGCAGCCGTATGGGTGTTCATGAATCGTTATAACAAGAAGAAAGCAGTTTTAGCAGGAGGAAACGATGTTGCGGGCAATTGATAAATTGGAGCCGTTCCAGAAAGCCATATCCAAGGCCCATCTGGCATCGGCAGGTGTTTCTATTGACTCCCTGGACCACAAGCCTCTCATTGCCATTGCCAACAGCTGGAATGAGATATGTCCCGGGCACGAGCCTTTAAAACAGCTGGCTGAGGAGGTAAAGAAGGGAATACTGGAAGCCGGCGGCGAGCCCATTGAGTTCAACACGGTAGCCATGTGTGACGGCATTGCCCAGGGGCATTCTGGTATGCGTTACTGCCTGCCCCACAGGGAAATTATCACGGATTCCATCGAGGCCATGGTGGTGGGAGAGGGCGTGTTTGACGGAGTGGTGTACATGGGCTCCTGTGATAAAATTGTGCCCGGATTGACCTGCCGTCAGTCATTGTCACAGCCGGTCCCTGCTATGCCAAGATAAAGCCCAATGAGTCAAAGGAGCTGCGCCAGCAGTTCCTGCGGGGCGAGATAACAGAGCGTCAGCTGATTGAGGGGACGCTTAAGTATTACACAGGGCCCGGAATCTGCCCCTTCCTGGGGACAGCCAATACCATGGGCGCCCTCTGTGAGTCCCTGGGAATGATGCTGCCGGGAGGAAGCCTGATTCCTTCCAGCACCAGCATGCGCCGTTTCAGCGCAAGGGAATCAGGGCGTGCCGTGATGAAGATGGTTGAAATGCAGATTCGTCCCAGCCAGATTATGACGCGGGAGGCGCTTAAGAATACCATCATCCTTCTTTCCGCTATCGGAGGGTCCCTGAATGCTCTGATTCATCTTCCGGCGCTGGCGGCAGAGCTGGGGATTTCCCTGGACTGGGATGATTTTTCAAAGATTACCACCACCACGCCGGTACTGTGTTCCATTGTACCCAACGGAAACAGGACCGTGGTAGACCTGCACTGCGCAGGCGGAATACCGGCCGTGATGAAAGAGCTGGAGTCTGTGATGAACAAGGATGTGCTGACTGTGACAGGGGAAACGCTGGGGCAGATTTTGGAGCGTACGCCTCAGGGAGACAGGGAAGTGATAAAGTCTATGGACGAGCCTGTATCCAGGGCGGACGGAATCCAGGTGCTCTATGGCAATCTGGCGCCTCAGGGAGCCCTGGTAAAGACATCGGCAGTTCCCACGGAGGTGCGCCGCTTTAAGGGCACGGCCAGGGTATTTGAGGGCGAGGATGAGTGTTATGCCGCTTTCCGTGCAAAGGAGATAAAGGAAGGCGACGCCGTCATCGTACGCTATGAAGGACCTAAGGGAGGTCCGGGAATGAAGGAGCTGCACCGGATTACGGAAATCATCAAGGGCATTCCCAACACAGCGGTTATCACCGACGGCCGTTTCTCAGGGGCCAGCGGAGGCTTAAGCATTGGCTATCTGTGCCCTGAGGCAGCGGATGGAGGTCCTATTGCCCTGGTAAGGGATGGGGACAGGATAACCGTGGATTTGTATGAGGATTATCTGCATCTGGAGGTCAGCGACGAGGAGCTGGAAGCCAGACGCAGAGAATGGAAGGCAGTCACACGTCCAAGGGAAAAGGGCCTTCTCGGCCGGTACGCCCGCCTGGTGAACACAGCCAGGTCAGGCGCTGCCCTGAACAGGGAGTAGAAAGCAGAGGAATGATAAGGGAAACCTTAACAGAATATATGATACGATGAGGAAAAAGAGTGTAAACCGGTTCCGGGAGCAGACTGTTTATGCTCTTTTTCAATTTGCGGGAAAACCGGCAGGGCCGGATGTATGTGTGTGTCCGGGCGGCCGGATGATTTTTGGGGGACGGGGTGGATAAAGAGCGGGAAGCGGATGTAAAAACGCGGATGCAAAAACGGAAAAAATAAGTATTAACCGGGATAGGGATTATGGTATACTGGAATGAGATTGTCTTGAGAATAAGAAATAAATGGTTAATGGGAGGATACGACAATGGAAGAACAAAAAACAGGATGTCTGGTGTGCGGAGCGCCGCTGGAATATCTTCAGAGTCAGATTGAAATGGAATGTACCTACTGTCACAAAAAGTTTATGAGTAATGCCAGATGTGTGAACGGTCATTTTATCTGTGACAGCTGCCATGAGCAGATGGGCCTGCGTGTCATTGAAGATATATGCAGGCATACAGACAGCAGGGACCCGGTGGCAATCATGAAGAAAATCATCCTGTCCCCCTATATCTATATGCATGGACCGGAACACCATGTGCTGGTGGGATCCGTGCTCCTGGCCGCCTATAAAAATGCCGGGGGAGAACTGGATTTGGACGCTGCCCTGGAGGAGATGAGAAACAGAGGAACGCAGGTGCCGGGAGGTATCTGCGGTTTGTGGGGAACCTGCGGGGCGGCCGTGAGTACGGGCATCTTTATCAGCCTGATTACCGGGGCATCACCTTTAAGCGGAAAAGAGTGGGGGCTTTGCAATGAGATGACTTCCAGAAGCCTTGGGGCTATTGCTAAAACAGGGGGCCCCAGATGCTGTAAACGGGATTCCTACACAGCCATATTGCAGGCGGTGGATTTTGTGGGAGAGAAATTCGGGATATGGATGGAACGGCCCAAAAAGACAGTATGCGGATTGTATGACCGGAACGAACAGTGCCTGAAGGAAAAATGTCCTTACAATCCGTTGGGATAAATGGCTGAACAAGTGAGGCGGGTCTAAGGACAGGATATCCCCGTGCCCGTCCATCCGGTGGGTCATCAGATTATCATTCCGGCAAGCTCTGATTCTGCCAGCTATTGATATGAATATGGTATACAATAAGTTTGGGGTTAAGGGTGCCTGCGACGTCTGGGCTGCCGCAAATAAAGACCGGAAAAGACGGTTTAAAAAGCAGTTCTGCCATGTCAGTCATAGACAGCCAAAACGGTGCAATGATATAATAATATAAATACCCGGAGATTTCCGGGAAAAAATCCAGACAACAGGAATGACATACAACTGCCCGCATGGAGGAGCTTATGCAAGAGGATACCCTAAAACAATTCCTGCCTGCCACTGAAAGATGGTTTAGGAAAACATTCGGAGAACCCACCAAAATACAGAAGGAAGCTTGGCCTGCCATTGCTGACGGAAGGCATGTGCTGGTCAGCGCTCCAACCGGTACAGGAAAGACCCTTTCAGCCTTCCTGGTGTTCATAGACCAGTTGGGCGGACTGGCAGGGAGAGGGGAGCTTAAGGAGGAGCTGTATGTGATATATGTGTCTCCCCTTAAGTCTCTGGCAGGGGATATCAGGGAAAATCTCCGTAAACCTTTGGAGGGGATCGAGGCGGAAGCTCTTGAGGAAAACAGATTCCGTCCGGAATCCGAAGAACCTGGAGAGGGCACGCCGGGAGGCGGACCGGGTAAACAATCCATAGGGCAGATTCAGGCCGCCATCCGTACCGGGGACACGCCTCAGAAAGAGCGCCAGAGGATGGTAAAGCATCCGCCTCATATACTGATTATCACGCCGGAATCCCTGTATCTCATGCTTACATCCAAATCCGGCCGCCAGGTGTTAAAGACCGCAAGGGCGATCATTTTGGACGAGCTTCACGCCCTTATAGATACCAAGAGGGGAGCGCATCTGATGCTGTCAGTGGCCAGACTGGATAAACTTTGCGGGCGCAGGCTTCAGAGAATTGGCCTGTCCGCCACCATTGAGCCGTTGGAGCTTGCGGCCGCCTATCTGTCCCCGGAACCGGCCGTCATCTGTGCCCCATCCATGGATAAGCAGGTGGAAATTCAGATCGTTGGCACGGCTCCTGCTGTGGGAAGACGGAAGGACCCGGTATGGGAAGAACTGGGAATGGCAGTGTACCGCCAGTGCTTAAGCTGTAAGAGTGTGATTGCATTTTCCGAGGGAAGACGGTATGTGGAAAAACTGGCATATTATGTAAATCTGCTGGGCGGGGACGGGTTTGCCAGAGTCCACCACGGAAGTCTGTCAAAGGAACAGCGGGATGAAGTGGAACGGGATTTAAGAGAGGGACGGCTGCGGCTGTTATGTGCCACATCATCCATGGAATTGGGCATTGACGTGGGGGACGTGGAGCGGGTTTTGCAGGTCGGATGCCCTCGTACCATTTCCAGCACCATGCAGCGGCTGGGCCGGGCCGGCCATAATCCGGGCCGGGTCAGCGTCATGTACATGTATCCCAGGACCGCGCCTGAGGCAGTATATTGCGGCATGACCGCACAGGTGGCCCGCCATGGAGGCGTGGAACGGGCCAATCCTCCGCGCATGTGCCTGGATGTGCTGGCCCAGCATTTGGTTTCCATGGCTTCGGGAGAGAGCTACAGCATAGCTGATGTGATGGAAGTCCTGGAGCGGTCCTACCCATTTTATCAGGTGACCAGGAAGGATGTGGAGGATGTCCTTGCCATGCTGGCAGGAGATTACGAGCACAGCCGGGAAATACCGGCTCGTCCAAGAATTTTGTACGACCGGATACACGGACGGGTGGCCGGGGATGTTTACAGCCGTATGCTGGCCACGGCGGCAGGAGGGACCATACCCGATAAAGGGATGTATGCAGCCAAAACAGAGGACGGGGTGAAGTTAGGAGAGCTGGACGAAGAATTTGTCTATGAATCCAGGATTGGGGACCGTTTCATGCTGGGGGCATTTGGCTGGCGTGTGGTCCGTCAGGATAAGGACTCTGTTATCGTGACCCAGGCCCCGGCTGAAGGCGCCAGACTTCCATTCTGGAAGGGGGAGACAAAAGGAAGGGATCTTCGGACCAGTCTTGCCTTTGGCCGTATATTCGGAGAGCTGGAGAAGGCCTGCCGTGACGGAGAACTGGAAAAAGCTCTGGGAAAACTGGGGTTAGACGAGTCCGCGTCGTCCAATGCGTCCGGCTTTATACAACGTCAGATTCAGGCCACAGAAGGACTGCCTGATGACAGGACCATAGTGGTGGAGCATTTTAAGGACAGTACAGGGAGCCATCAGGTCATGGTCCATGCTTTGTTTGGCAGACGGGTAAATGGCCCGCTGTCCCTCGTCCTGCGTCATATGATACGGAACACCATGGGATTGGATGTGGGAAGTGTGGATGAGGAGGATGGATTCCTTCTGTATCCTTACGGCAGGGAGCAATTGCCGGAAGGGCTTTTGTTCCAAATCAACCCGGACCAGGTACGACCGGTGCTGGAAGCAATCCTGCCTGATACTCCTCTGTTTGGCATGACATTCCGCTACAATGCAGCCCGTGCCCTGATGATGGGCATGAAACGGGGCGGGCGCCAGCCTCTTTGGATGCAGCGCCTTAAAAGCACGGAAATGTTAAGCTCTCTGATGGACCAGCCGGATCATCCCCTGATTCGTGAGACGAAACGGGAATGTCTGGAACACCAGTGGGATATCAGCGGAGTGATAGAGATACTGGCCAAGATCCGTTCCGGCCTTATTACAGTCAGGGAAATCTGGCTGGATATCCCTTCTCCCATGTCTCTGCCCTTCCAGTGGCAGGCGGAGGCGGAAGAAATGTATGAGTACTCACCGGTGACACCTAAAATCCGCCAGACTGTGCAGGAAGATTTGAAGAAGGCACTGCTCAAGCCCACAGCAGAGGAACTGTCCAGGGGATGGACACGGAAAAAAATGCCGGATAATGAGGAGGAGCTTCATTCCCTTCTCATGATGGAGGGGGATTTGGAGGCAGGGGAGCTGGACATACCGGCTGAATGGCTGGATACCCTGGCTCGGCAGGGACTGGCCTGTTATGTGGAGCCCGGAATCTGGATAGCGGCAGAACACGAGGACGAATATATGAGGGCATTGCGGCAGCAGGATGAGGAGGCAGGAATGCATATTATCCGCCGGATGCTCTACTATCGGGGCGGTCAGACTGCGGAGGATGTAAGGGAACGGTATTTTCTGTCTGAGAAAATGACAGAGGAGCTTTTGGATAAACTGTGCCGCTGCAAACATGCAGTGGAGGACCAGGGCGTATATTATCACGAAAAGCTCTATGAGAGAGCCAGGGAAGGCCATATACGCAGCCTGCGAAGCCACGCGGTCACACAGCCGGCTTCCCATTATGCCGCGCTTATGGCCTCAAGGGCAGTGGTACCTTCCACGTCAGAAGAACAGTTAAGGGAGGCCATGGAAAGAGGATGCAGAAAACCATGCCCTGTACGCTTTTGGGAAAATGTGTACTTTGCCAGGCGGGTGGAGCGCTATGGAGGCAGCTATCTGGACCGGCTGCTGGCACAGGGGGATTATTTCTGGAGAATGTCGCCGGAAGGAACCCTTTGCTTTTGCAGCTATGAGGACATTGACTGGGAGGCAGACGCCGGAGCGCAGGCAGCAGGATTTGAGGGAGATGTGATTGAAGGAGCGGTGATTAAGAGAGATGTATTTAAGGAAGATGCGTTTAAGGAAGATACGTTTAAGGAAGATGAACCTAAGGTGGGGGAGCTTAAAGGAGATGAGCTTCTCATGTACAGGGAGTTAAAACGCAGAGGAGCCAGTTTCCTTAAATTCCTTACAAAGATACCGAAGGAAGGCAGCGCCCAGGAAGTACTGTTAAGTCTGGCTGAAAAGGGTCTGGTATGTGCAGACAGTTTTGTGCCTGTAAGGCAATGGCAGAACCAGGACAAGGTGAGGAAGGCTGCTGTCAGACAGCGCGTGAATACCAGGGTCATGGCCCTGTCGGCAGGGCGGTGGGACATAGTAAGGCCAGTAAAAAAGTATGGGCCGGAGGAATGGCTGGAGCTGTTTTTGGATGAAAATATGATTCTGTGCCGTGAGACTTTTAAAAAGTCCATACAGGCTGTGTCAGACTCTCCCTATGCCCTGACCGGAGAAGATGGGAAGAAGTGGGATTGGAGCTGGGCGCAGGCATTGGAAATTCTGCGTGTCTGGGAATATACGGGCCGCATTCGCAGAGGATATTTTGTGGAGGGGATGTCGGGCGCCCAATTTGTCCGCAGCGAGGATTACGATGCCGTGACCGGTGCACTGAGGGAGCCGGATGACCATGTGGTGTGGTTAAACGGAACAGACCCGGCCCTGGTGTGGGGAAAAGTCCTGGAATTTCCGGAGAAATGTGGATTTCTGGCAGTGGCCGGAACAGCGGTGGCCCTGAAAGCGGGAAATCTGGCAGCTGTAATGGAACGCCAGGGCAGGGTATTGCGCATTTACGATGTCAATGATAAGAAGGAAGTGATGGCGGAATTTGTCCGTGCGTTCAAGCAGGGAGCTATATATCCGGAACAAAAGAGGCTTGTTTTGAAAGAGTATCCGGCGGAGGCGGCAGAGGCACTGCAGCATGCGGGATATATGCGTGAAATGAAGGATTATGTAGTGTATAAGTAGAGTGTGATTTCTGTGAGGCGGAATCCCATCAAACCAGGTGCGAATGCCAAGCTAACATGAAATGTCCGGGAGATTCGCACTTGAAAAACAGAGGAAAAGCCGTGAAAATAGGCTGGGTGAATGGATGGAGGAGGTTGAAATAAGGAGGGGAGGACATAATGCATAAAAGGTTAGGGGGATGTGGAGGGATTGTTGGATAGTTTTGCTGTCGAGGCCCGCGAGGGCCTTGTGGATTGAAATGTCAGCCATATAGGTCTTACCCTCCGGCGTATCAAGTCGAGGCCCGCGAGGGCCTTGTGGATTGAAATCCAAGCTGTATGTACGTATATGGGATGGAAGCACAGTCGAGGCCCGCGAGGGCCTTGTGGATTGAAATTTGGAAATTGGTCAGAGTATCGAGGCGCTTTACGGTCGAGGCCCGCGAGGGCCTTGTGGATTGAAATCCATGATGAATCCCTTAACGATCCCCCATGTTTCGTCGAGGCCCGCGAGGGCCTTGTGGATTGAAATTAAACGTTATGGAGTGAGCAGGTCGCGTATGAATGTCGAGGCCCGCGAGGGCCTTGTGGATTGAAATTACACCAAAGCAGGAAGATAAAGATACCAGGAAAGTCGAGGCCCGCGAGGGCCTTGTGGATTGAAATTGACTGTATTTGGAGACAGTTGTTTCCCCGCCAGGTCGAGGCCCGCGAGGGCCTTGTGGATTGAAATAACAGCAAAATAAAGAATACATGGAAAAGATTATGTCGAGGCCCGCGAGGGCCTTGTGGATTGAAATATCAGAATCATTGGGGTCACTATACTTCTTAAACGTCGAGGCCCGCGAGGGCCTTGTGGATTGAAATAAAAGTCTGAAGGAGGCAGATGGATGATTGAAGGTCGAGGCCCGCGAGGGCCTTGTGGATTGAAATTCTCCTACCCAGTCCTGTACCTGTTTTAGCATCGTCGAGGCCCGCGAGGGCCTTGTGGATTGAAATAAAAATCTCATACATAATTGTCCACCTTTCACAAGTCGAGGCCCGCGAGGGCCTTGTGGATTGAAATTTCGATGATACCATAATATCACGGAAGTACCACGTCGAGGCCCGCGAGGGCCTTGTGGATTGAAATATCGTGTATCCATCCCGTAATACCGTAATTCCCGTCGAGGCCCGCGAGGGCCTTGTGGATTGAAATTACGTATCTACAAGGTTTTAATAAAAAGCTGCTGGTCGAGGCCCGCGAGGGCCTTGTGGATTGAAATTCCCTCGTCGTATAGGTCATACATTGCGGTTTCTCGTCGAGGCCCGCGAGGGCCTTGTGGATTGAAATATAGCCTCTGCTGCTTCATCCCGTTTCTCCAATCGTCGAGGCCCGCGAGGGCCTTGTGGATTGAAATAAGCTGATTGACGACATCAAGGAAAAGACCAACGTCGAGGCCCGCGAGGGCCTTGTGGATTGAAATCGGCTGGGGTAATGCAATTTTTAATGGCCCATAATGTCGAGGCCCGCGAGGGCCTTGTGGATTGAAATATTCTCCTGCAGGTCCTCCACTTTCTTGGCCGACGTCGAGGCCCGCGAGGGCCTTGTGGATTGAAATATCAGACCACCTCCAGTTGGCAATAGTTCACTGGTCGAGGCCCGCGAGGGCCTTGTGGATTGAAATCGGATAACCGTTGGGGACCAGGTATTCACGCAGGGTCGAGGCCCGCGAGGGCCTTGTGGATTGAAATTTCCGATTGGTGTTGGAAAACAGATACGGCAGTTGTCGAGGCCCGCGAGGGCCTTGTGGATTGAAATCAGGACAATAAAAACGGTCAGCCCTGCGATGTGATGTCGAGGCCCGCGAGGGCCTTGTGGATTGAAATTACACGGTTGATTTTGGAAAGAAAAAGCTGACGGGTCGAGGCCCGCGAGGGCCTTGTGGATTGAAATTTATCATACCGGCTTTCGACCTCCCGCAGACGCGTCGAGGCCCGCGAGGGCCTTGTGGATTGAAATTGCCAAACTGACCAATTACCGGATTGAGCAGCTAGAGTCGAGGCCCGCGAGGGCCTTGTGGATTGAAATATAACATGCTTTATATACATATGCTTTTCCTTTCCACCACTGCTGGATATGTGGTTTATTTTAGCTGGCCGATTTCGTGATAGGCCTCCAGAATACCATTTTTGGCTGCTTTTTATACAGTATCAATATCAACCCAATACCAACACTAACCCAATACCACCCCAATACTAACACCAATTCTTAATCATGCAGAACCATTAGGCAATTGCGAAACTCACTGACCAGAATTTATGCACATCGTATAGGAATGAATCTAAATTGAATATATTAAGCAAGATATTTTGTGCAAGGTGAATATAAAAATTCAGAGTTTCGCAATTACCTAATGCAGAACCATTTCTGAAAGGAGAGGGAAAAGCCATGAAACAGATGTCATTATTCGATGACAGAGAAGTATACAATCCCCTGGCCAGCAGGCTGCGTCCGGATGACCTGGATGGATTTGTGGGACAGGAGCATCTTTTGGGAAAGGGGAAGCTGCTGCGCCAGCTCATAGAGCAGGATAAGATTCCATCCATGATTTTCTGGGGGCCTCCCGGTGTGGGTAAGACCACACTGGCGGGAATCATTGCAAAGCGGACCAATGCCCAGTTCATTAATTTCAGCGCTGTTACCAGCGGTATCAAGGAAATCAAGGAGGTCATGGCCCAGGCTGAGAACAGCCGGAGGATGGGAATTAAGACTCTTTTATTTGTGGACGAGATACACCGTTTTAACAAGGCTCAGCAGGATGCATTTCTCCCTTATGTTGAAAAGGGAAGCATCATTCTGATTGGGGCCACCACGGAGAATCCTTCCTTTGAGATAAACAGCGCTCTCCTGTCACGGTGCAGAGTCTTTGTGCTCCAGGCATTGACGGAGGATGACCTGGCCCGCCTTATAAAGAACGCGCTTAAAAGTCCTAAAGGACTGGGCTATTTGAACGTGGAAATCACGAACCATATGATCGAAATGATTGCCGGGTTTGCAGACGGGGATGCCAGGACGGCTCTGAACACCCTGGAAATGGCAGTGACAAACGGGGTAATCAGTCCGGATAAGACCACGGTCACAGAGGATGTGTTGAAGCAGTGCATCGGAAAAAAGAGTCTTTTGTACGATAAGAAAGGGGAAGAACACTACAACCTTATATCCGCGCTCCACAAGTCCATGCGCAATTCCGACCCGGACGCAGCCGTATACTGGCTGGCGCGTATGTTGGAAGCTGGGGAGGATCCTCTGTATGTGGCCCGCAGGCTGGTCCGTTTTGCCAGCGAGGACATAGGGATGGCGGACAGTCAGGCACTGACGCTGGCAGTGTCTGCCTACCAGGCCTGTCATTTTCTGGGAATGCCCGAATGTAATGTACATCTGAGCCACGCCGTAATTTACCTGTCCATGGCGCCTAAATCCAACTCCGCCTATATGGCCTATGAATCCGCCAAGGCAGATGCCCGGAACATGCTGGTGGAGCCGGTGCCCCTTACCATACGCAACGCTCCCACCGGACTCATGAAGGACCTGCATTATGGCGACGGCTATGTGTATGCCCATGATACAAAGGAAAAGATAGCCCGGATGCAGTGCCTGCCGGACTCCCTGGAGGGAAGAGAATATTACCGTCCTACGGACCAGGGCGCGGAAGAACCTGTAAAAGGCAGGCTGGAGGAAATCAGAAAGTGGAAGAGGGGGAAATAAAGCCCACTGGCTGCTCCCTCCAACCATCCCATATCCCGTTCAATAAGTTAAACAATCATCAGTTCCTTTGTCATGGTATTCAGGGATTCACAGCCCTTTTCCGTAATCACGATTAAATCCTCTATGCGTATGCCAGACCTTCCCGGCATGTACCTGCCGGGCGGTCCGGGATTATGTGGACAGCCTTGCAATCCCCCAGGATTTTTCGGTTGAGGACAACGGCCATATCGTTGTAAAGGCTGCTGGGAAAACAGCGCATGCCGCCTTTCCCGAGGGTTCTGACAGCGCGGCGGTGAGGCTGGCCCGTGTGATGGCCGGAGCCCCCTTCCTGACAGAGAAGGAAAAAGCCTGCTTCCGGTTCCCGGACCAGGGATTTGCTGATTATTATGGGGAAGGTATGGGCATCGGCTTTGAGGATGGACTGTCCGGCAGGCTTACCCTGGTGGGAGGCATGGCCAGGACAGAGAGGGGACGGTTCATACAGAATTTTAATATCCGTTATCCGGTAACGGCCGACGCGGAAGCACTGGTGCGGCAGATGAGCGCGATAGCCGGAACATAGGGGTGGACTCTGGCCTGGAGCCGGGATAACCCGCCCTGTGTCATTGCCCCGGAAAGCCCGGTGGTAAGGGAGCTTACGTCCCTGTGCTGCCAGGTGCTGGGGGCAGAGGCAGAAGCCTGCTCCATGGACGGCGGCACCTACGCCAGGAAGCTGCCAAATGCGGTCGCCTTTGGGCCGGGAATCCGGGGACAGAAAAAGCCCTGTCCTCCGGGCCACGGCGGCGGCCAGCCGGACGAATGCGTGAAGATTGAAAATCTCACCAATGCCATGGAGATATACATAGAAGCCCTTAAACGGCTGGATGTTCTGATAGGGGGATAACACATCCCCTGTTTTCTCCTCCTTATTTTGACCGTAAATATTAAGAAAGCCGTCAGGTCTCTCCCGGCTCTTACGTGCTATACTAAAACCACCACAACCTGCGCCGGGCGCGCAGGTTTGCAGGAACATGTATATAAAAGGAGGTTTGTGAGGGATTGGAAGAGAACAGGGAGAAAAAGGAAAAGACAGGCTTTATGGCCCAGGGCAGATCTGTGCTTATCGCGATCATCGCGGCGCTCAGCGCCATTATCTGCGTCAGCATCTTTACAGGCGGACTGGTGGATTATAAGAAGAGCGGCGGGGGAAGCGGAATCACGGCCACCGGTTCTGCCAGCTGTGATTTTGAGTCGGACTTGATTGTGTGGAGAGGCAGCTTTTCTGTCCATGGGAATACGCCCAGGGATGCCTACGCCATCATCAAGAAGGACGCGGAACTGGTAAGGCAGTATCTGAAGGAGAACCAGGTGGCAGAGGATGAGATGATATTCAGTTCCGTCAACATTTCCCAGACCTATACATCCAGATACGATGACGAGGGCAAATACCTGGGAGATGAGCCGGACGGATATGACCTGACCCAGAGTCTGACGGTTTCATCCTATGATATTGACAAGGTGGAAAATATTTCCAGGGATATCACTAAGCTGATTGAATCAGGAGTGGAGTTCGAGTCTGAGCTGCCGGAGTATTATTACACCAAGCTGGATGAGGTGAAGCTGGATCTGATTGAGAAAGCCACTGCCAATGCAAAGGAGCGCATTGACATCATGTCTGCCGGTTCAGGAGCAAAGGCAGGCAAGCTGTTAAGCGCGGCCCTGGGCGTGTTCCAGATTACTGCAAAGAATTCCGGGTCGGAATCCTACAGCTACGACGGATACCTGGACACCAGCTCCCGGTATAAGACTGCCAATATTACGGTGAGATTGAATTACGCGGCGGAGTAGCCAATGCAATCAGATCGGCAAACGGGCTGTTTGGGAATATAATCTGTTCCCAAACAGCCCGTTTTGTATTGTTTATCCAGACATAAATTAGTAGCCGGCATTCATAATCTGATATACCTTATCCGGCATCCATCAGGCGGCCGGCTGTCCCAGCGGTTTTATCTTATCCAGATAAATCTTGCGGAACAGGACGGAGCTGAGCACCACGGAGGTTATTTCAGCCAGAGGCAGGGAGAGCCACACTGCATGCAGCCCAAAGGTCCGGGCAAAAAACCAGGCCAGGGGAAGAATACATACAAGCTGTCTGGCTACGGATATAATCAGGCTGTATACGCCGTTGCCCAGAGCCTGGAACACGGATCCCACTATGATGCAGTATCCTGCGAACAGGAAGCTGAGGCTGATGATCCGCAGGGCGGGGACGCCGATGGACAGCATTTCCTCGTCTGCCTGGAAGAGCATGAGCAGCTGGGGCGTCATAAGGTGGAACACCATCAGTCCGATGAGCATGATGCCCACCGCGATGCCGATGCTCAGCCAGACCGTTTCCATGATGCGTTTTTTGCTGCGGGCCCCGTAGTTGTAGGCCACAATAGGTATCATGCCGTTGTTCAGTCCGAATATGGGCATGAAGATAAAGCTTTGAAGCTTGAAATATACTCCGAATACGGCTACGGCTGTTTCGGAAAATCCAATCAGGATTTTATTCATTCCAAAGGTCATGACAGAGCTGATGGACTGCATGATAATGGAGGGCACGCCTACCTGGTAGATAATGGAAATAGTCCTCCAGTTAGGGGTGAACGATCTAAAATTAATCCGTACCTCCTTGTTCTTGGCATGGTTCAGGATGAGGGCCAGGAACATGGCCACAATCTGGCCGAATACAGTGGCGGCGGCAGCTCCCTGGATTCCCATTTTCGGCACTCCAAACAGGCCAAAGATAAGAATGGGGTCCAGTATAATATTGATGATGGCGCCGGTGCCCTGTGTAATCATGCAGTAAAAGGTCTGGCCCGTGGACTGAAGAATACGCTCGAACATCATTTCCCCAAATAGCCCGAAGCTGAAGATGCAGACAATCTGAAGATATTGTACGCCATATTCAATGATGACCGGGTTGTTTGTCTGGCTTTCAAAGAACAGCCTGGAGCCGAACAGGCCGAAGACTGCGAAGGCCAGGAAGCTCAGGAAGGCCAGGAACAGGCCGTTGACAGCAGCCAGATTGGCCGCCTTTGAATTTTTTTCCCCCAGGGAACGGGACAGCAGGGCGTTGACGCCCACACAGGTTCCGGCAGATACTGCAATCAGCAGGTTCTGGATGGGAAATGCCATGGATACCGCAGTCAGGGCAGCCTGGTTAATCATGGATACAAACACGCTGTCCACGATGTTGTACAGGGCCTGCACCAGCATGGAGATAATCATGGGCAGGGACATGGATATGAGCAGCTTATTAATGGGCATGACGCCCATTTTGTTTTCTTGTGACATGTAGTGCGACTTCCTTTCTCATTTGTGCATAAAAGATATTGTAACATTACTTATAACGGTAAGTCAATGACATATGGGTGTATAAAATGCTGGACATTGAGCTTTGTTTGTGCTATATTTAAAATAGTAATAATTACTATTATTGACAACAATCAAGAGAAGGGGGAAACATAATGGCAGTATACCGTTGCAGATTCTGTGGTTCTATTTATGATGAGGAAAAGGAGGGAGTGCCGGTATCCGATTTAAAGGTCTGTCCCGTGTGCATGGTCACGGCCGACAAGCTGGTGAGGGCAGAGGACGGAACGGGGGGAGGAAAGACCCCGGACAGGGAGAAGGAGGAGCCCGTTAAAAAGCAGGAAACACGGGAAACATGCAAAGACTGCGGCGGCAGTACTGAGGAAGCTGAGTCCTATGACCCTGAATATGCCAGGACTCAGACCGACGCCCGCTATATGGACGAGATTCACGAGATGGCCGTGAAGGGACAGTCCATCATTGCTGCCATGGGAACCCAGATGCCTATGCCGGGCTGGGACGACATCCTGTTTCTGGGGGCTCAGCTGAATCCCATGCCGTTGGACGAACACGCCCCGGTAAAGACAGAAACCATTATAGGAAAACATGCGGCGAAGCCCATGGTGCTGGACCATCCGGTTTATATTTCACACATGTCCTTTGGCGCCCTTTCAAGGGAGACAAAGACAGCGCTGTCCAGGGGAAGCGCCATGGCACGCACAGCCATGTGCTCCGGCGAGGGAGGCATTCTGCCGGAGGAGAAGGCGGCGGCCTACAAGTATATATTTGAATATGTTCCCAACCAGTACAGTGTGACGGATGAGAACCTGAGGGAAGCAGACGCCATTGAAATAAAAATCGGGCAGGGCACAAAGCCGGGCATGGGAGGCCACCTGCCTGGAAGCAAGGTGACGCCGGAGATTGCGGCCATAAGGAATAAGCCTTTGGGGCAGGATATCATCAGTCCGTCGCGTTTCCCGGGCATTGACACAAAAGAGGATTTGAAGGGCCTGGTGGACAGGCTGCGCCTGGTATCCGGCGGACGGCCCATCGGCATCAAGATTGCGGCGGGAAGGATTGAGAAGGATTTGGAATTCTGCGTCTATGCCGGACCGGACTTTATTACCATAGACGGAAGGGGAGGGGCGACCGGAGCCAGCCCTAAGATTATCAGGGATTCTACCAGCGTGCCCACGATTTATGCCCTTTACAGGGCCAGAAAATATCTGGACCAGACAGGCTGCGGCGCCCAGCTGGTGATAACGGGCGGTCTGCGGGTATCTTCTGATTTTGCAAAGGCACTGGCTATGGGCGCGGACGCAGTGGCCATTGCTTCCGCTGCGTTGATGGCAGCCGCCTGCCAGCAGTACCGCATATGCGGCACCGGAATGTGTCCCGTGGGCGTGGCGACCCAGGACGAGAAGCTGCGCAGCCGCTTTAAGGAGGACGCGGCCGCGCAGAGAGTGGCTAATTTCCTCAGAGTATCCCTGGAGGAGATAAAGACATTTGCCAGGATTACGGGGCATGACAACATTCACGATATGGATGTGGACGATTTATGCACAGTCAGCAGGGAGATATCGGAATTTACCAATATACGCCATGCTTAAGGGTGGTCAGGAACAATATTCCCCGTATACCTTTTCAAAAATTTCCACATGCAGCCGTTCGTCCAAAATAATACGCCTTAAGTTTTCAGTGATATTTTCATCCCGTATGTAGGAAATCTGGTGCTGGTATTTGCTGATGGCTGCCTTTTCTCCGTCGATGACATTGCGCATCAGGGTCCGCAGCTCTCCGGGATACTGGTTGTAGCTGGGGGACCAGTATATCTTCTTGCATCCGTGCTGGGTCCACAGCCGCGGTTCCTCCCCCAGCTGCAGGGCTAGTTTTCCAAATATATCCAGATGATGCATTTCCACGATGCTGACCTTGTGGAATACGGCGCTGACATCGGGATTGTATCCGGTAATCAGATGGTTGAAGACATAGAGGGATATGGCGGACATCTCTGAATTGTTTCCGCCTATGTTGTCCAACATCACCCTTGCGTAGGCCGGATTCCCGGATTCTGCCCTGACGGGTGGATAGGGTGCATCGGAGGAATACTGAAAATCATGGATGGATAACATCATGAGCTCCTTTATATGTATAGTAGTTTCCATATTGCAGTTTATGCCGGGCGGAGCAAAAATATGATATGCCGGGACCTGCTTTCCAACCGTTTCATGGAATGGCGGCAGACTCTTTCAATTGTCACAATAAATATTCAGACATGGGATGATTTATAGTCAAATTATCTAAAATTCATCCCGGATAAACATTTGTCCTTGACTTTGAATTAGTGATGTACTATTTTAGTAAATAAATAATCAACAGCAATGAAAGAGACTCTGGCCTGAGAAATGTGACAGGAAGGGGGCGTCACCGACTGAGAGCGCCGCCGGGCAGGACTGGGCTAAGGGAACACTCTGGAGCTGGTATATCGAAGCGGTCAGGGCCTGAACCGGAAGATGTCGGGCAGAAGAGGGCTGATAGTAGGTATATCCGTTGTACACGTTACGTACATAGAGAGGGGAGCTGGAAAAGCAGGGAAGTTTGCTGCGGGACTAGGTCTCAATGCGGGTGGTACCGCGGGAAATGTCTGAATTTAATCCCGTCCCGGAATGCAGTTACTGTGTTCCGGGGCGTTTTTTTATTTGTGGACCAGACAGCCGGCTCATGTCCATGAAAAAAACAACCGGAACCGAAATCCAACTGGACATCAAAAGTACAGATGTCAAGTGCTCATAGCAAATGCTCATAGCGAGGAGAGAGTCATGGAATTTGTAAACGGAGTTAAGGAGAAGAGAGTCCTGGATATCAGGGAAGTGCTTGAAGGAGAATACGAGGGGAAGGAAATACGGATGAACGGGGCTGTTCATACCATACGCCATATGGGCGAGGTAGCCTTTGTCATCCTGCGCAAGTCCCGGGGACTGGTGCAGTGTGTATATGAGGCGGGGGGTACGGATTTTGACATCAGGGATTTGAAGGAAGAGAGCGCCGTGGAGGTGATGGGTGTTGTGAAGGCCGAGGAACGGGCGCCCCAGGGCTTTGAGATAAGGCTGAAGGAAATCCGGGTACTGTCCCAGCCAGCAGAGCCCCTGCCCCTTGCCGTCAGCAAATGGAAGCTTAACACATCCCTGGAGACAAAGCTTTCCCTGCGCCCCATCTCCCTGCGCAATGTGAGGGAGCGGGCCAAATTTAAGATTCAGGAAGGCATTGTAAGGGGATTTCGGGACTATCTTTTAAGCCAGGGCTTTACGGAGATACGCACCCCAAAAATCGTGGCGAGAGGAGCTGAGGGAGGCTCCAACGTATTTAAGCTGGAGTATTTTAATAAGAAGGCAGAGCTGGGACAGAGCCCGCAGTTTTACAAACAGACCATGGTGGGTGTATATGACAGGGTGTTTGAGGCGGCGCCTGTGTTCCGGGCAGAGAAGCATAATACCACCCGCCATCTCAACGAATACACCAGCCTGGATTTCGAGATGGGGTATATCGACAGCTTCCGGGATGTGATGGATATGGAGACGGGAATGCTCCAGTATGTCATGAGACTTCTGGAACAGGAGTATAAGAAGGAGCTGGATATGCTGGGAGTGACCCTGCCGGAGGTGGGACGGATTCCTGCGGTCCGGTTTGACCAGGCAAAGGAGCTTGTTTCAAGGAAATATGACAGGAAGATACGCAATCCCTATGATTTGGAGCCGGAGGAGGAGCTGCTCATAGGACGGTATTTCAAGGAAGAGTATGGAAGCGATTTTGTGTTCGTCACACATTACCCTTCCAAAAAACGGCCCTTCTATGCTATGGATGACCCGGAAGACCCCAAATTCACGCTGAGTTTTGACCTGATGTTTCGGGGACTGGAGGTGACCACCGGCGGGCAGAGGATTCACGACTACAGGGAAATCACAGACAAGATGGAGAAGCGGGGCATGGATCCGGAGGACATTGCTTCCTATCTTATGATTTTCAAATACGGCATGCCGCC
>ERZ894240.797-NODE-797-length-26162-cov-84.826560_pt1 | contig 26162 bp, 13 predicted proteins | sample MGYA00380298_ERZ894240 | MGnify/ENA primary metagenome ERZ894240 (study PRJEB32331, sample SAMN06328419) | human gut metagenome | biome: human gut microbiome; feature: stool | host: Homo sapiens | collected 2014-06-27 ... | reverse complement strand
ATACAAAAGCAGGGAATGCGGAGGCTTACCGCTTTACGCCCGTGCTGCGCAGTGCAGGACGCTTGCAGGAACTCCCGGCAGTGGTGGTGAGCGGACGTCGGCGTGCCCGTGCTGACCACAGGCAGCAGGTGCTCCAACCCGCACCCGGTTATATTCCTCCTTACCGCACACTTTATGCCCGGAACCGGAAAGACAGTATCGGCTATCATGTGTCCGTCGCTTACAGTCCGTGGATGGAACACGCCTCGCTGGTGCTGATGCGCGAGCAACGGGATTGTTGCCGGATGAAGATTCTCGGAGTAGAACCGTTGATAGCAGACCTTGCCGTGAACAGTCCTTTCAAGGTTCCGCAGGGACAGATAGTAAGCTCACAAAAACAGATAGTTGCTCCGCAAAAACAGGTAATGATTGCACAGGAGCAACTTGCCGTTCCACAGGCAGTTGAAGAAAGACGTGAAACCGTCACCGACCACCGGAAAACGAAAAGCAGCCCGGAGTGTATGCCTTGCGCCGAATGTACGGCAATGGTGACTTACCTCACCCCTGAGATGGAAACCCAGAAACACCGTTCGGAAAGCGCCACCTTATATATAGACTACCCTACTGGAATTTATGATGTCCGCCGTGAGTTCCACAACAACCGTTCGGAACTGGAGAAGCTGGACAGCCTGATGCGTCCGCTCACCAAAGGAAATCTGGCAAGCATCTCTGAAATTTCCATTTGCGGCTACGCTTCACCCGATGGGACATACAAAGACAATGAAAAACTTGCCTCCAACCGCGCCCGCTGTTTCAAGGAATATATGTGCGCAACGTATGCACCGGGGCACAACCTTTATAAAGTATCTTCCATACCCGAAGATTGGGACGGGCTGGTGGAACTGCTGAAACAGTATCCCATGAAACATGGTGACGAGATATTGACTCTTATTTCACGCACAGGCATTTTTGAAGGACGTGAAAAGCAGTTGATGGATATGTACGGGGGAACTGTCTACCGGGAACTCCTGAAAGACTATTTCCCGCAGTTGAGACGCATACGGGTTACGGTGGGTTATGAAGCCCGCGCTTTCAATATCGAAGAGGCGGCAAGCCTGATATACACACATCCCCGTTTGCTGTCATTGCAGGAAATGTATCGAGTAGCCGCATTCTACCGTCCCGGCACGGAGCAATACCGTGAAGTCTATGAGATAGCCGCTTATCACTTCCCGGACGATGCATTGGCAAACATCAATGTCGCTTCGGCGGTGATCATGGCGGGCGACCCGATAAGCGCCCGGCAATATCTGGATAAGGTGGCGGACGAGCCGCGTGCGTGGAATGACTTCGGCGTACTGGCGTATCTGGAAGGTGACCGGAAGAAAGCCGAGGAATGGTTCCGTAAGGCATTGGGCATAGAGCCGGAAAAGGCGAGGAAAAACCTGAAGAAAATGAAGAATGAAAATAAATAGTAACTGCATAAAAATGCTACAAGGAATGAAATCATTAGCTAAGTTCTTTCTACGCCTCTCATTGGTGCTTCTGCCATGCCTGACGGCAGGATGCACCTCGGAGGTGGAAACCATAGGCGGAATTCCCGAAAAACCGGAGAACCCGCTGGCAAATGACCCTAACCGCCGCTCGGTGGTAATCTCACTGCAGAACAAGCTGATTCTGGTGAACGGTACACCGGAAAGCCGTGCTACGCCCCGCGACGGCATAGCCGAAGAGGATGAGAATCGCATTGAAAGTTTTGATATTTATGCATTCGGCAGCGATAAGGAAGAAGGACCTTACACATTTCAGGAACGGTTCACCTATCGTTCGGAAGTCGGGACACTGCCCGTGGGTGCTTCCCCGCTTGAATTGAAATCGGACGAAGCCGCCGGAAAAGTGAATGTGGTGTTCTATCCCCGCAAGGGTTTGTTTACCAAATTTTATTGCGTGGCAAACCAACCCGCCATGCATGATGCCGCAGGGCATGCGTATACCGATTATACGTCGCTGCAACAAAGTTCGCAACATCAGGCAGGAACACCGGGAGATGCAGTAATAGCACCCGGCATCCCTACCGAGAATGACTTCACCAAACTAAGCACCCCGTTGTTAGAGCCCACCGGTTTCAATGCCGGCATCCTGCTCACCCCGTTACCCATGTCCGGTGCCAACAGCCAGCCCGTCGACTTGCGGGAATACAGCATGGGAACATTTGTGCGGCTGAACGTCTCGCTCAGCCGTGCCGTGGCACGCTTCGATGTGGTGAACGATGCCGCCAAATCTCATTTCACCATTACCGACATTGCCATGGGCAACGGGCGACAAGGGGTAACGCTGTTCCCCATCCGCCCCACAGGCGATGTTCCCGCCGCACCCGGACAACTCATTACGTACCCTTACCGCGCCTTCGACGGACTGAACGCTAACGTCGGCACCACCACCAAAGCCTTCTACTGCTATCCTTGCAAAGCGACAGATGAAGGATTTCTGATTTTGAAAGGACTTTATGCCATGAACCTGACGGATGAAAAGAAAGAGGTGTCTTACCGCATCCCCTTCGAACGCGTGTCCGATGGTAACGGGGCACGTATCGAAATAAACCATAACCACCGCTACACAGTGCAGATCACCGAAGCCGACCCCTTCGAACTGACAGCCAACATCCGACTGGTGGACTGGGAAACGGGAGACTATATAGACGATTACGAACCTGAGAACGGACTCGACGCTGTCATCGTAGCCAATCTGTTGCCTGTAGATGAAACGACTTACGACGTTAACACTAGTGTTGTTACGCTGGCACTTAAAACAGGAAGTAGTTTTACCGCCACCACCGGCTCCAATGCCGGAGTCGAAGCGCAACTAAGCTACTATGGCGATAACTCTGCGGACGGCTGGCTGAAACTGGAAGAAATCCCCATCACCACCGCACATATAGGTGCCACGCAACAAGTGAAATATAAAGTGACTCTTGATGAGAGTTACACAGGCGACAACTATCCCCGCGGCATCCTCTGCCTGAAGGACAAAGCGGGAGGTGGCGAGGAAGTGATACTGATAGATATAGATGCGACTTTGGACGTCCCCATCGTAAAACCCACAGGCGGCGCGATGAGTCCCGATGGAATAAACAAATGGGACATGGCAGATAATACACTCTATCTGGTACAGACACTCAGTTCCGGAGCATCCACAGGTAAGATAACCGTCACAGCCATTGGCGGCAGTAAGATAGAGATTCCTGAGAATGCGGGCATCACCGTCACCCCGGCTTCAAGCACGAACACTACGCAGGAATATACCTTCCGGTGGGCAGGTACGGATGCCACCGACCTGACGGAAAAAAATATTACCGTGACCCTGAAAAACAATACAATGGAAGCGAAGGCCGGGAATATCACGGTGAAATTGCTGCCTAACCGAATCAATAACTTGCAGATAACTGACCAGGGAGAGGGTATTAGTCTATCAGCCATAACGGCTACCACCGCCACGCTTACCATGCCCATCATCAAGGAGCGGCAATTCACGCTAACAATGGATAGTTATAGCAAGCCGACCGTAAATAAATGTCCGTCGTGGTTGGAAAACACCACACCACTAACCACACGAAGCGCACCGGAGAGTAAAACAATAAGTTTTACCTTCAAGCTGATAGAGGATGCGGCGAATTTCAGTGATACCCAAATCGTGTTCACGAACACTGCCGGAGGTACAGGAATGACAGTAAATATCACGAGAGAATTTCAGGCACCTGTGATAACAGCCACCGGCACGATGGAACCCAGCGTGAATTCTCTAAGCGGCAATACCCTACACATGTATCGTGTCGCGACTGGGAAGCAGTCCAAAGCTCAGATAAAGGTTTATTCGCTGGGAGGAAGCACGTTGACTACACCCGGAAGTTGGTGTTATCAGCGGGTGATAAGTGCTCCCAATAATTACGAGAAGATATACGAAATTTATTGGGATGGAAACGGCGATCAGCTTGGTGCAACTAATAATAGCACTTGCTACCTAAAGAATGCCGCCGACGATAGCAAACAACTTACCGCTACGTTAGCTCAAGATGCGGCACGTCCCACTTTCTCAAGTGATTATAGTTGTGTACGTTTCAATGAAGCGACAAATACCTGGTGCTACTTTGATGTGATGGATAACGCTAATTTATACGGAAAACATGACTTCTCCTTCAAAGTATACTCTCCGGCAGGTGTCAATATTACCGGAACAAGTAGTTTCGGAGCTATTAGTGTCACTCATACCGGCAGCTGGACTACCGGTGCACCTTATGATACCTTTCGTTTCAATATTAGTGGTTATAACTATTGCCTTGGAGGCAAAGGGGGCGACACACCAATAGGTAATATTGTATTGAAAAGTAATCAGTCAGCCTATTTTCCGGATTATACGCTTAAAATGATTAATTATCTGCCCATTTGCAAAGGATACTTCGCCAGAAAGGATAATAATACAGGTAAGTTCTGGGCAAATGCCGGAGAAACTACAGAAACTTTTGCTAATCTGACAGACAGTTGGGCAAGAAATGCATACAGTGGATGGAGACTCCCTACTCAGGATGAGTGGAAAGCTTTTATTGGTGACTGGTCTGACGATGAGGGTTGGCATAATTTTCCACAAGGCATAAGTAACATCCTTACTGATATCATTCCGAATGAACAAGTGAAATGTACCACTAATGATCCCTACTATAGAATTGAATTCAACCGGCCAAATGGGCAATGGGGACGAGATTGGGATTGGTATCAGGAAAGTATTAAACGCAATGTGGTTCTGATTAGCCTCTAAAGATATATAATTCTGTACGTTCCAGCGGATTTGTAAATCTGCTTGAACAAATACCGTTTGAAATGACAATCCCTTCATTGGGCATAGCTGGCAACAGCACATTCGTTCTTTGACATGTTGGAATGATTTCTTTTTAAATAAATACCTCTTCTACGATTGGGAATAAAACAGAAATCAGTACTTTTGTGTATTGATGTATAAAAGTAGAAGAATATGAGCGATAAGATTTTTCCCATCGGCATCCAGAATTTCGAAAGTCTTCGTGAGGATGGCTATTTCTATATTGATAAAACGGCATTGATTTATCAAATGGTGAAAACCGGACGTTACTACTTTATCAGTCGTCCGCGCCGTTTTGGCAAGAGCCTGCTCATCTCTACGTTGGAAGCCTACTTCCAGGGAAAGAAGGAGCTGTTCAACGGACTGGCCGTGGAAAAGCTGGAAAAGGATTGGATAACGCACCCCATACTGCACCTGGACCTCAACATAGAGAAGTATGACACTTTGGAGAGCCTGGAGAAAATCCTGAATGATAATCTGGCCTATTGGGAAAGTCTGTATGGCACCCGACCGACCGAGACTTCCTTCTCCCTGCGTTTTGCCGGCATCATTCAGCGAGCTTGTGAGCAGACGGGACAACGCGTAGTTATCCTCGTGGACGAGTACGACAAACCCATGCTGCAAGCTATCGGGAACGAAGAACTGCAAAAGCAATTCCGCGATACCCTGAAACCTTTTTATGGAGCACTCAAGACGAAAGACGGTTATATCAAGTTCGCTCTGCTGACAGGTGTAACCAAATTCGGCAAAGTCAGCGTATTCAGCGACCTGAATAATCTGGATGACATTTCCATGTGGAACGAATACATTGAGATCTGCGGAATCAGCGAACGGGAGATTCACGAGAACCTGGAAGCCGAACTGCATGAATTTGCCGCTGCCCGGGGAGTGACATACGATAAAATCTGTGCTGAACTCAAGGAGAACTATGACGGTTACCATTTCACGCACAATTCTATTGGTATTTATAACCCGTTCAGCCTGCTCAACGCCTTCAAACGCAAAGAGTTCAACAGTTACTGGTTTGAAACCGGAACTCCCACTTATCTGGTGAAGTTATTGAAAAAACACCACTATGACCTGGAACGGATGGCGCACGAAGAAACTGACGTCCAGGTGCTGAACAGCGTAGATTCTGAATCCACGAACCCCATTCCGGTGATTTATCAGAGCGGATATCTTACCATAAAGGGGTATGATGAACGTTTCGGCACGTATCATTTAGGTTTCCCCAACAAGGAAGTAGAGGAAGGATTTATCCGTTTCCTTGTGCCTTTCTATACCAACGTAAGTAAGGTGGAAACCCCGTTTGAGATTCAGAAGTTTGTTCGTGAAGTGGAATCGGGCGATTACGACTCCTTCTTCCGCCGCTTGCAGAGTTTCTTTGCCGATACCACTTACGAAGTAATCCGCGAGCAGGAACTGCATTACGAAAATGTGCTCTTCATCGTCTTCAAGCTGGTAGGCTTCTATACCCAAGTAGAGTATAAAACGAACAATGGCCGCGTAGACCTCGTGTTGAAGACGGACAAGTTTATTTATATAATGGAATTCAAACTGGATGGCACTGCCGAAGAGGCTTTGCAGCAAATCAACGACAAGCAATATGCACTTCCCTTTGCAGCCGACGGGCGAAAGCTTCTTAAGATAGGAATAAACTTCAGCGCGAAAACCCGGAATATCGAGAAGTGGATAGTTGAATCTTAATTGACGCTTAAAGGCTAAGCATCCCCCTATATTTTAATCATTCCAACATGTCAAACGAACTTTCGTACTTTGACATGTTGGAATGATTTTTTTGTGGAATTCCCTCCCGGCTTTTCTCCAAGAAACTCATTCCTCATGCCCTAATTATCGAATTTATTAACCCGGCAGAACTCTGGTTTTACCGACATTACTAATTATAAAAACATAGAGATTATGGCAAACGAAATCAAGTATCAAATCAACGGTCAGCTGGCGGACAACACCGTGACCGTAGACAACAAGGAGGATGTGATTCTTGTCCCTGTATCCATCGGCAACGCGGATGAAAACCGCATCATTGCCGAATTGAAAGCCGAAGACTCCGGTCTGCGCGAAGAAACGATCCGTCACGTCTTCGACTTGCAGAAGCGTGTCATCAAGCGGTTGCTGATGACCGGAGTGAGTGTGAACACAGGGTTATACTACGCTTCCGTCAACTTCCGGGGTATAATAGAGGGTTCCACCTGGAACCCGGAGAAGAATTCCATCGTGGTGAACTTCAACGTAGGCGCCGACCTGCGTGAAGCCATCAAGCAAACCACCGTGGGCATTATCGGCGAGAAAGGCAGCGCCATGTACATCGGCGGCGTGCAGGATGCCTCCACCCGCGCACTGGACGCCTCAGCCACGGCAGGACGTGCCTTCACACTAACAGGCGGCAGGCTGAAAGTAGCGGGAACCGACCCGACGGTGGGTATTACCCTGACAAGTAGCAAGAACAAGGAAACCAAAGTGACCGAAGACCTCTGGGTAACGAACGATCCTTCGAAACTGACATTCATTATCCCCGCCGAGCTGGCTGACGGAACGTATGAACTGAAAGTAACCACACAGTTTAGCGGCAACAGTAAGACGCTGCTGAAAGTCCCGCGCAGTGTGGTGAAGACCATTTATATCGGCACGGCACCTTCAGGAGGGGGCAGCGGTAGTGGTAGTGGCGGAGAAGGTGGCCTGGATGAGAACCCGTTGGGATAAAAAAACAACAGCAACCGGTAGCCGTACTGTTACGGGTGCCGTAACAGTACTATTACGACCGGCGTAACTGACCGTTTACGGGTACCGTAACAGTACTATTACGACCGGCGTAACTGACCGTTTACGGGTGCCGTAACAGTACTATTACGACTGGCGTAACTGACCGTTTACGGGTGCCGTAACAGTACGGCCGGCTAAATAGCTTATAATTAATTTATTAACTTTCAAATAAAAGTATAGACAAATGATGAAAAAAAGTAACATGCTTTGGATGTCCGCTCTACTGGCCCTGCTTGCAGGATGTAGCCAGAACGAGTTGGGTATTGACGACACTCCCACAAGTGGAGCGCAAGGCAAAGAGATCCGTCTCGTATTTAGTGGCGGAGGTGAGTCGCAGGAATACACCCGCGCCATCGCTTCCGAGAGTGAAAACCAGATCGATAATCTGGACATCTATGTATTCGCCGCCACCGCCGACGGCGGTGATTACCAGTATCTTGAAAAGTGGACGGCTGCCGCGGATGACAACACCGCAGCCAAGACTTTCAAACTGAGCGGTGCCGGTACTGACCGGAAAGCCTCCATCTTCCCCACGGAACTCAAAGGCATCCCCAACCTGAAACTGTATTGCGTGGCAAACAGTACAACGCTCTACAAGACTGACGGAACCGCCATCGATCCCCTGACAGCGGTGACCACCAATGCCGCCACCGGAGCTATTGTAACCACAGGCACAAAGGACGAGGATTTCGAAAAGTACTTCACCTCCAAACTCCTCCCGACAGGCACCGCTCTGGGCACCCCGCTGGTGATGACCGGAAGTGGTACTACGAAGATACTGGGCAACATCGCCACGGTGAACATCGAACTCAAACGCCGCGTGAGCCGTTTCGACATCGACAACGAATCCGCCAAGACGGGACTGATTATCGAAAGCGTCTCGCTGGGCAACGGCCGCAATCAGTCCACAGTAATGCCGGGCACGCTGGCTGACCTTAGCGACCCTGATCGCGCCACCAACCTCATCCAGTATCCCACCGCCGAAGGCAGCTACCTGATGCTACCTAAAGCCAATCAGGGATTGACGGAGAGCGCCCTCTACACCTATCCGCTCAAGGATACGGACAAGGCATTCCTCATCATCAAGGGCAAATACCAGAACCCGATGCAGAAAGACCCCGTTCCGGTGGAGTACCATCTTGATATACAACGTGTTCCCGATGGTGGCGGGGCTGCCACGTTCATGGACGTAGTAGCCAATACCCGCTACACCCTGCACATCAAGGAAGTGATGGAAGCCACCATCACCGCTTTCTTCGAAATCGTGGACTGGACCAGTGGTGGCGGAGTCATCATCAAACCCGATAACGCGGCACCCGTAGTGACTGCACTGAATGTGGAAGGAGCCGACAAGGACGTCACCACCAAGGAAATCAGTGTAACCGCCGACGGTGCGGAGAAAACCATCACGCTGACCGCCACAGCCAGTGGCAAGGTGCAGCCAAGATTCAGCACCACCACCGGATGGGACATCGACTGGCTGACGCACAAGACTGCCGACTACAAGTCGGAAGTTGTGGATGGAGTAACCACCACTACCATGACCTTCAATTACACGCTGGACGCCGCCAAGCCTTATGTTCCCATCACGCTGACACTTGCCAATGAATCGGCTTCACAGGATGAATCGGTGTACACCAAACTGACCATTGTGCCTCCCGCCATAGCCCCGGCACTGGACTTCGCTACGCCGGATGCGGCTACGGGGAACTTCAACCTGTATGATGTGGCAAACAACAAACTCACTATGTATAAGACGAATAAGAGCAACATCACACTCGGAGCAAGCTGTCTCTTCGGCACAAAGCTGGTGTTGAACAGCCAAATGCCATGGCTGGAAGTCTCGAAAAGTAAAACAGGCCCCACACCAAGCACCTCGGGCACTCCCTCCACGGATGTTTCCCTTGATACCCCGGTAGAAGAGTACTACACGCTCACACTGAAAGACGTGACGGCAACCAGCGGTGTGGACAGTAAGTTCGAGATCATCAGTCTGGGCGATGCCGCCAAGAAACTGGAACTGACGGTAGAGTTGCTTGACCCTGCCATCACAACGATTGAACTGACGGGTACCCCGGGCGGAGCCACTTACAACAATTATAAGATTACCGACGTGCCGCGTGCCGACGCCACCACCGTCGTAGTGGAAGTAACTTCTCCGCAAGGCGTAACGGCCAGTACCTTGTCCTCCTGGTTCACCGTTGCCGAGACTGCCGCCTTTACACGAACCAATGCGACGGATGCCACCGGCACCCAGACCTTCACCCTGACCGTGAAGAATTCCGTCACCGACTTCACCGCCGCTCCGATTGTGCTGAAAAACAACATCTCGGGCATGGAAGACGTGACCGTACTGGTAAGCCCTGCGCCCGTTGTTCCTTAATTAAGTAATCAATTAATAACAATAAGATCATGATTAAAAACAGAAAACAGTTTTCCGCTTGGTTGATAGGCTTGCTTGCCCTGTCCCTTGCGGGTTGCAGCGAAGCGGAAGTTCTGCCGTCAACCACTCCCGGCGATGACCCGCTGGCCAGTGACCCCACGCGCCGCGAAGTCATCCTGGGCTTCCAGAACAAGCTGAGCATAAAGACGGCGGGCACCCCTAAGACAACGGGCACCACCCGTGCCGACGCCCCCATCGCCACCACCGAAGAGAATGAAATCTCCACACTGGACATCTACGTATTCTCCTCGGACAAAGAAGAAGGCCCCTACACCTATCAGGAGCGTTTCTGCTACCGTGCTGACGGTTCCACCGTGGTTGGCGCCACCAAGATTGTGCTGACCATGGAAGGCGACAACGTGGCACTGGCTACTCTGCGCCCCCAAAAGGGCCTGTTCACCAAGTTCTACTGCATTGCCAACCAGCCCAAATTGCTGAAAGCCGGAGCGGAATACACCCTCTTCACCCCGCTGGAACAAAACTCCCCGGGTACGGATTATAATCTGGTGACTAAGGCGGGAGTCCCCACCGAAACGGACTTCCTCACCTTTACCACCCCATTGCTGGACCCTACTGAAACCACAGACGTGCTGCTGACGCCCCTGCCCATGGTAGGTTCTTATAGCCCCGCACTCGACCTGCGGGACATCAGTATGGGTTCCCGTACCCGCATCAACATGACACTTTCGCGTATCGTCTCCCGTTTCGATATTATCAATGATGCGAAATTGTCGCATCTCACCATCACCAGCGTATCGATGGGCCACGGCCGCAAGGGAGTTACCTTCTTCCCGGTGGTTCCGGTGGATGATGCTATCCCCGCCCAAACGCTCATCACCTATCCCGACCGTGACTTTGACGGCGCCGATGCCAACAAGGGCACTCAGAAAGGTGCTTTCTACAGTTACCCCAGTCCGATTGCGGACAATGGCTACCTGATTATCAAGGGCAAGTATGCGCTGAACATGACGGACGTGCCGCAGGAAGTGAGTTACATGGTGGAATTTGAGCAATCGGTAGCGGGTACAGGCGGATACATCGAAGTGAAACCCAACCATCGCTACACGGTCCGCATCACGGATGCCGACCCGTTCAAACTGGATGTGAACATCACCGTCACGGACTGGACGGACGGCGGCGATTTTGAGTACCAGCCGGAAAATGAACTGGCCATCGGGACGCTGGTAGAATCGGGAGCAACCACTATTGCGGGCAACAATGAAGCCACCGTCTCTCCGGATGAAACAACTTACTTCAACATCCCTTTCACCAGCAACTCGGAAGCGGAATGCAGCATTGTCTATACCGGTTCTGCGGGCGGTGCCGCCGAATGGTTGGAAACAGCAATCGCGAAAGATGTGGTGACCCGTTCCGGTTCTACCTCTTACACCTGCAAGGTGTCAAAAAAGTCTGGGTATGCGGGTAATCAGTTCCCGAAGGCTATCATTATCCTGCGCAGCAAGGCGGGACGTGAAGAGAGTCAGATTGTGGTGAAGGCCTCAGTCGGAGTGCCCACAATTGTTGCTGCGGCAAGTACTCCGTCGGAACCGACCGGCGCCAATACCTACACTGCGGGTACTGAATCACCGGATGTGACAACCGGAGTACTCAGCATGCAGAAACAGGCGAGTTCCGGAACCACCTCGTCCATGAAACTTACCGTGACCGCCAAAGGTGGCAGCAAGCTTTCCGGTCTGCCCGCCTGGCTGAATGCTGACAAGGCGGTGGGACATGCCACCGAAGCCGTGGACTACACCCTGACGCTGGATCAGAATGCGAAGGATTTCCCAACAGCATTCCCGGCAAACGGGGCTGCAACCTTTGAAATCCAGAATCTGTCGGATGCGTCAAAGAAGGTGACGGTAACGGTGAATGTGACGGAAGCGGCGATAGTACCGTAAGAGAGAAAGGACAAAGAAAGATAAAAAAAGATCTTTGTTACATAAGAAAAAACTTTTGAGAATAAAGAATCGGGTAGGAAGGAAACGAAGGGGTTTTCTTCCTACTCTTGTTTTAAGGCTAACCTTCTTCAAATAGATAAGGATAGAAGATAATCTTAATCGGGATGAATGAATTTACATCACCGCACAAAGCTCCTCCACCTGTTTCTCGAAACTATCCCTCATCTTTGCCTTATTCTTCACCACACTCCGATGATTATAAATCGTCTGCGGAGAATAGAACAGGAGAGTGGCTATCTTGGAGCTATCCTTAATCCCCATCCGTATTAAAGCGAATATCCGAAGTTCCGTAGTCAGGATTTCCCCCCGCTTGGGCATAATCTCTTCTCCTTCGCGCAACAGGGAATTGAATTCCTTTATAAAGTTAGGATACAGATTTAGGAAAGCCGTATCGAAGTTCATAAAGAACTCCTTGGCATCCGTGTCCGAAAGCTTGGTTGCATTGACCAGTCTCAGTAAATCGTCCGTTTGCTTTGCCTTTACCTTGCGCTTCACTAAATCCTGGTATTTATTCAGTTTATCTATGTAGGCGGCACATAAATCCATAAACAGACTCACATACTCCTCGCGCGTATGATTCGTATCTACCAACGCTTTATTCAGATGTTGCAGTTCCTGGTTCATATCCGCCAATATCTTTCTCCGCTTATGCAACTGGTTCATCTGCCGGTAAATATAAACCAGGGAAACCACCAGTCCGATAGACAAGAGACTGATACATATCAGCGACCATTGCAATCTTTGACTTTTGATAAGATTCTGTTCCTGATAGGAAAGCACGATGGAGGGGAACTTCCTCGCTATTTCGAGCATACGCAGGCGGTTGTTGTAGAACATGGCATCTTCCAGAGAATGGTTTAAGTAACGGTTGGCACGTGAAACTTCTCCGCTTCTGTTCTTGAAAATATATAGGGCCAGTTCCTGTAAAGCCAGATTCTCTTTCAATGGGCATACCTGGTCGGAGATGGCTGCCATTATCAGGTAATTTTCATATTCTTCCCAATTATTGGTTTGTGAGTACACTAATGCCAGTCCGTAAGTCACCATAGCATACAATCGGACATTGACAGGCAACCCTTCCAATGCCTTTTTATAGCAATCTTCCGCTTCGGCATACCTGCGGTGGCGATAGAGATTTTCACCTTTCCAATAATGATGCAGCGGTGAACTGGCGGGCAGGACACTGATAAGTGAATCCTGATAAAGCATCTCCTTTTCATAATAGCGGGGAGCGTATACTTTATCATTGGAATATTCGGCCCACATGCTGTATGCCCATTCGTAAGCCGTATAGTATTCTATTCGCAATGCATCGTCCAGTATGCGGCTGTCTATCTGTTCCAGGTTTTGAATGGATTCGCTGAAATACCCCGAAGTGGAGAGGAGGATGGAGCGGTGAATAATGCTCAGATTGCGGTATGCGGGGTTGGAGAGTTTCATAGCCACTTGTTCTTCCCGGTCTACGTAAAGCATGGCCGAATCGAAACGGTACGTATAATATTCCTCATAAATGGCATTGTATAATTGGAAACGTGCATCGTCGCCCATGGCCGGATAGAGTAAATGCTTGAGGCTGTCAATCCGTGCCTCCTTCCGGAGTGAATATTGATTGCGCAGTTTCAGGGCGGCTTCCAACTCTCCGGACAAGTCAACTTTGTTTGCAGCACGGAAAGGCAGGAGAACGAACAACAGGAATAATCCCGATAACAAGCATTTCTTCATAGTGTATATTCATTAAAAGTAGACAAATGCAAAGTTATTAAAACTTTCCGGTAAACGGGTATGTCTACTTGTATTTCTAAAATGGATGTTAGTAAGTGACTTATTCTGAATGGTTTATTCCTTGCGCGATGCTCCTGCCAATCTACCTGACGACTACCTGCGGAAACAGTGCGTTATTATACCCCCTAACTTTGCCCTCGTTGAAAGACAAGGAGTGAAATCCTCTCTGGTTCCTTCTTCAGAATGTTTAATTTTAAATCAATGAATAGTATGAAACTCAATCTCTTTTCCTGCGTCATGTCGGCGATCTTCTCATTCGCTTCTTCTGCAATGGCAAGCAATCCGGTGGAAGTAAACGACACCATTAGTACAAAGAAATCGGAAGGCAGTGAACGCAATGTGATGCTGAATGCTTTGGATGCCAACAAACCCCGTGAAATTCAAATCGGACTCCCCAGTGAGGATGTGAATGTATATGAGAACGGACTACCTGCCGTATACTCTTCGGCTGTACACAAACTGGCTACCCATTGGCGCAGCGATGCCAGTCTGGGAGAAGTGGGACTGATGAACCCGTCCGAATCTGCCATCACTACCGGAAACATCGCTTACTCAGTGAATGCTTTCTCCAAGTTGGGGCAGAAGGAATTCAAAGGAGTGCTGAATTACCATACCAATCACTTCGGCTGGCAAAATGTGGATATGAATGTATCCGGTGGCATTGGCGACCATTGGTTGTATACCGCCAGCATTTATCAGAATTTCGATCCGGGCAGCTTCGCCCCTAAGTTTGAAAACTTCAGCGACCGTACTCAGCTCTATCACGCCGGATTGACCCGGTTGTTCAATAACAACCGTGGGAAGTTCTCCGTCATTTATAAATTCTCGAAAAGCAATGCGCTCGGCTCAATGATTAATGCGGCTCCCTTTATTTATGTGGGTGATGGCAGTGTGAAAGAAATTCCGGGCTTCAAGCTGGGTACTTCCTCGTATGCTCCCGAAGGTGGACGCTTTCAGTACATGGACGTGACGGATGGTAAGATGAAAAGCGGACGCTTCGGCGATTTCACCGGAAACAAGGCGCACGAAGTAGCTATGTTATTCGACTATACTTTCCGCAATAATCTGAACTGGACACTTAACGCCAAATTCATGAATGCCCCCGAAGCAAACTATGTGGACTTTGGCGGTAGTAATATCAGCGAGGCGACTGTAACAGACGGTCTTTTCCTGGATGACTCCAAAGAAGCCTATACCGGCTTGGTGGAAGGAAGACGCACTTGGTTGCACTTCGGAAAAGTGAAGAATGCCTTGCTTACTTCCGAACTGAAAAAGAAAGTGGGCAACCACGATATGAGGTTAGGATTGAACGAGTGGTACTACCATCTGGATTATCATTCTTCTTCTTTCCAGTGGATAGGAACCGTTACTGAATACCCGCAGATACTGAATCGCCGGGAAGCCGATGGAAGCACCAATAAGTTCAGAGGCTTCAATGAACTAAGTCCGGAATATACCAAAGGAACTGAAAACAAACTGGCTGCCTACTTCACGGACAACTGGCAGGTCACTCCGAAGCTTAATGTTTATTACGGTGCCCGCCTGGAATACTACCGTATGTCTGCCGACCAGATACCTTACGGACGTTATGCCGGTTTCCACATCGGCGATACCCATTCATATACGGACAATGACGGCAACATACTTTCTACTGAAAAGATAGAACCCCATAAAGTGATAAAAGACAAGCTGAATTATGCAGCAACCGCGCAATTCACCTATAAGATAACGAAGAACTTCGGTCTTACAGCCGATGGAACTGTTGCCACCCGTTTCCCCCGCATCAACGAATATGCCGGAACAGGTCCCACCGAGGAACAGTACAAGCGTGTCACCATCCCTTTGCTGCGTGGCGGATTGTTTTATCATAACAACTGGATAAATCTGACTTCCATGATTACGTATATCTCCAAGTCGAACAATATCGACCAGCAGAATGTAACGAAACCCGGTACGACGCAATCCAAAACCACCTTATTAATATACGACATCAAGACCCTGGGCTGGACTACCTCGGCAGAAATCAATCCGTTCAAAGGTTTCCACCTGCACGCCCTGTTCACTTACCAGAAGCCGACTTATAACAACTATTTCATCAAGTCTCCCTTTGAAGGAGTGCCCGACCTGAATGCCAACGGCAACATCGTGAAAGAAATTCCGCAGGTACTTGCTGAAATAGATCCCAGCTACAACATCACTCCCGACCTGCGCGTATGGCTCAGCTTCCGTTATTTCGGAAAGACGTATGCCAATCTGACCAATGCCCTCTACTTCAACGGCCGTTGGGAAACCTTCGGCGGCGTGAACTGGAAGGTGAACAAGCATCTCTCATTGGGAGCTACGGTTGTGAACTTCCTGAATCAGAAGGGTGCCAGCGGCACTATCAACGGTGCCGAACTGTTGAGCAAGGAAGAAGCCGGAAAGTTCAAGGATCACTATATGAGTGGTAATTATTTACGCCCGCTCACTCTGGAATTCAGCGCAAGTCTTTCATTCTAAATTATATTTAATCTATTTTTGTAACTAAATTCATCGTACACCATGAAAAATTTACTCGTAACTCTCTTTGCATTCGCATCCCTGACGTATGCCCATGCAGCGGAAAAAGAAACTATCCGCATTTCTACGGACAACACCGACCTGGTGCTCCAGGTAGGCGAAAACGGTCGCTTGTATCAAACGTATCTGGGCGAGAAACTCTTGCACCAGCAGGATTTGCAGAACTTCCGTTGGAATATACATGCCGGGTCGGACGGTAGTGTGAGCAAGCGCGGCTGGGAAGTGTATAGCGGTTCCGGCAATGAAGATTACTTTGAACCTGCCATCGCCATCACTCATAATGACGGCAATCCGTCAACGATTCTTTATTACGTTTCTTCCTCATTCAAGCCTGTAGAAGGTGGTACGGAAACCGTGATAAACCTGCGCGATAACCAGTATCCGGTAGACGTGGCACTGCATTATGTGGCCTATCCCAAAGAGAACGTCATCAAGACGTGGAGCGAGATAAAGCATCAGGAGAAGAAACCTGTCATGCTCTCCACTTATGCCTCCACCATGCTCTACTTCAATAATTCCAGCTATTACCTGACCGAGTTCAGCAGTGACTGGGCGAAAGAAGCGCAGATGAGCAGTCAGCAATTGCAGTTTGGCAAGAAAGTGATTGACACGAAGCTGGGAAGCCGTGCTGCCATGCACACCCATCCCTTCTTTGAAGTGGGACTGGACCAACCGGTGAACGAACACCAGGGCGACGTCTTGATGGGTACACTGGGCTGGACGGGCAACTTCCGTTTCACTTTCGAAGTGGACAATGTGGGTAATCTCCGCGTAATCCCTGCCATCAACCCTTATGCATCGAACTACGAACTGAAACCGAATGAAGTGTTCACCACTCCCGAATTCATTTTCACTTTAAGTTATGATGGTGCCTCGCAAGGCAGTCGCAATCTGCACGAATGGGCGCGCAACTATAGTCTGAAAGATGGTAAAGGCAGCCGTCTGACCCTTTTGAATAACTGGGAAAATACAGGTTTCAATTTCGATCAGGAGATACTTGCCGAACTGATGAAGGAAGCCAAGCATTTGGGAGTGGATATGTTCCTGTTGGACGACGGCTGGTTTGCCAATAAATACCCGCGTAAGAATGACCATGCCGGTTTGGGCGATTGGGAAGTAACTCACGATAAACTGCCCGGTGGTATTCCTGCCTTAGTAAAAGCTGCCAAAGATGCGGATGTGAAGTTCGGCATCTGGATTGAACCGGAAATGGTGAACCCCAAGAGCGAACTCTTTGAGAAACATCCGGACTGGGCCATCCATTTGCCTAACCGTGAAACGTATTATTACCGCAATCAGTTGGTACTGGATCTCAGCAACCCGAAAGTGCAGGACCATGTATATGGTGTTGTAGAAAACATTATGAAAGAAAATCCCGATGTCGCTTTCTTCAAGTGGGATTGCAACAGCCCCATCACCAATATCTATTCCGCTTATCTGAAAGACAAACAGGGACAACTTTATATAGACCATGTGCGTGGTATATACAATGTTCTGAAACGTGTAAAGGCGAATTATCCCAATGTACCGATGATGCTTTGCTCCGGTGGCGGTGCGCGTTGCGATTACGAAGCATTGAAGTACTTCACGGAATTCTGGTGCAGTGACAATACCGACCCGGTGGAACGTATTTATATCCAGTGGGGTTTCTCCCAGTTCTTCCCCGCAAAGGCTATGGATGCCCATGTGACGAGCTGGAACAAGGCGACTTCCATAAAGTTCCGCACCGACGTGGCCTCCATGTGCAAACTTGGTTTCGATATCGGTCTGAAAGAACTTACCGCTGATGAACTGACTTATTGCCAGACAGCGGTAGCCAACTGGAAACGTCTCCAAAACGCTATAATGGATGGTGATCAATATCGTTTGGTGTCTCCGTATGAGGGCAATCACATGGCACTGAATTATGTAAGCAAGGATGCAAACAAGGCGGTTCTGTTTGCTTATGACATTCATCCGCGCTTTCAGGAAAAGCTGCTGGCAGTGAAATTGCAAGGTCTGGACCCGAACAAACAGTATAAAGTGGAGGAAATCAACCTGATGCCTGCTGCAAGTTCCGGATTGGTCGCTAATGGAAAAGTATATTCCGGTGATTATCTGATGAAAGTCGGGTTGGATGTATTTGGTTTAGGGCAAACTCAAAGCCGTGTTATTGAGCTGACTGCTCAATGATAGGCGGCTGACGAAGTTTTTCTTTCATTATCTTGATTTGCACTGTCATAGTGCAGAATATTCAATAAATTGCACTGTTATAGTGCAATTTATTTTTATATTTGCGATACTAATACCCTAAAAAATATGGATGATATCGCTATTTGTTGTATGTCGGGTGGATATAAGAATGTGTTCACTCATGGCGTTCTGGGAGCTTTTGAGGAGAAAGGAATAAGGGCGAAAGCGTATGCATCCTGCTCTTCTTCCGTTTTGATAGCAGCCTTTGCAGCATTTAATAAAGTGAGTGCACTGGGCCTTTCCTTGTGGAGCGACGGATATGCAACGAGTCAGGCCGAAGGTAACCAAAGCGGTGCCATGCTGCAATCTATTCAACGGCTATCGACAGAGATTAAAAACAATCTGTGGAACCCGCAAGCCGCCCGCCTGTTGGTGGCAACCAGTTTTGTGAAAACAGAAGAAGCTGCCCAAGTCACCCAATCGGACGGAGCTAGGCGGCTGGGACAAATGCTGCTGATAAACGCCCTGCGTCATAAACCGGAATGGAAAAACCAGAATCTCGAATTGCAGATGTTCGATACCCATTCTGATGAGCGGACTGAGCTACTGACCAAAGAAAACCTGGATGAAGTGGCCTATGCCACCACCCGCATGCTTCATGCTTGGAACATTCCCGCATTTATCAATAATAAACCGTACGTAGACGGTAGTTACACTTCCATTTGTCCCGTTGTTCCTCTTTCTGAATTGGGATACAAAGAGATAGTTTGCATCTGCACAGAAAAAGAAAAAGTGACTTTTGATCTCTTCTCAGAAGAAGAAATTCCTGCCCGGATTAATGACTCCACCATCCGTTTTATAAAGCCTGACCATGATTTGAAAGAGATGGGAGTCGATTTCTATACCATTGCAGGCAACGGATTGGAAGACGTCTATAATCACGGTCGTGAAAAAGGACTGAGTTTCTGATTTCTCTATGATACTTAAAACAACCGAAAAGACAATGAGAAGATACAATGTTTATTTGTTGCTAACTTTACTTTCCCTCTTTGGATTGGCAGCTTCGTGCGCCCGGCATGAACCTCGTTTCCGTATCGGGGTATCCCAGTGCAGCGACGATGAGTGGCGTCACCAGATGAATAACGAGATGCTGCGCGAAGCACTCTTCTATGATGAAGTGGAAATCGACATCCGCACCGTGAAGGATGATAATGCCCGTCAGATAGAGGACATCCGCAATTTCATCGAGGAAGGCGTGGACTTACTGGTCATTGCCCCCAACGAAGCCGCCCCCATCACTCCGGTAGTGGAAGAAGCATACGACCGCGGCATCCCTGTCATTGTCTTCGACCGCAAGATACTTTCCGATAAATACACCGCTTATATCGGTGCCGACAATTATGAATTAGGAAAAGCCATCGGGCATTATGTGGCTAATATGCTTCACGGACAAGGCAATGTAGTGGAGATATCCGGTCTGACCGGTTCCACGCCGGCGATGGACCGCCATCAGGGCTTTGTCTCTGCCATTTCCCCTTACCCCGGCATCAAGCTTCTGGCTCGCGAAGATGCCGGATGGTTACGTTCCGAGGCAGGACAGAAGATGGATACGCTGCTGACGCACTTCCCTCAGATAGATGTGGTGTATGCGCAGAATGACCGGATGGCTGCAGGCGCTTATGCTGTTGTCCGACAGAAAGGTAGGGCAGGAGAGATGCGTTTCATTGGTACGGATGCCCTGTCCGGCGAAGGATATGGTGTGGAACAGGTGCTGAAAGGCGAACTGGATGCCACATTTATTTATCCCACCGGTGGCGACCGGGTGATACAGATAGCAATGGACATTCTGAATAAACGTGATTTCCCGCGCGAAACGATATTAAATACCTCTGTTGTGGACAGTACCAATGCCCAGATTATGCAGATGCAGACCACGCATATTGCCACCCTTGACGGAAAAATAGAGACGCTAAACGGAAAGATGAATCATTATCTTGACCGTTACGCCACGCAACAGGTAGTGCTGTTTGGTAGTCTGTTAGTGCTCCTGCTGGTTGTCGGCCTGTTGGTTGCCGTTTATCTTTCGTTGCGCACTAAGAACCGTCTGAACCGGGAACTTTCCCGCCAGAAGGAGATACTGGAAGCGCAGAAGCAACAGTTGACGCAACAGAAGGAGCAACTTATCCAGCAAAAGGAGCAGTTGGAACAACTTTCCCATGAATTGGAAGCAGCCACTCACGCCAAGCTGGTGTTCTTTACCAATGTTTCTCATGATTTCCGTACTCCGCTGACTCTGATTGCTGACCCCATAAACCAGCTTCTTGCTGATAAATCCCTCGGGGAACATTCCCGTCAGTTATTGGAACTGATGAAGAAGAACGTTAATATCCTTCTTCGTCTCGTCAATCAAATCCTTGATTTCCGCAAAGTAGAGAACGGGCGCATGGAACTTCATCTGGAGCCTTTCGACCTGTTGAGCAATTTCCGTAGCTGGAATGATTCCTTCCGCATGGCTCTCCTGAAAAAGCATATATCTTTCTCCTTCGAAGCCATGCCCGATGCGGATTTCCGCATCATGGCGGACTGCGAGAAGATGGAGCGCATCTACTTCAATCTGTTGTCCAATGCCGTGAAGTATACCCCTGAGAATGGAAAGATAGTCGTGAGCCTGCAAGCCGATGTCGTGAGTCTTCGCTTCTCCGTCTTCAACTCCGGCAGCTACGTTTCTTCCCAGGAAGTGGATGCCATCTTTGAGCGTTTCTATCAGATAGATGGTCATCAGGCGGGCACAGGCATCGGACTGGCTCTTGTACGCGCCTTTGTGGAGATGCATGGCGGGCAAATCACTGCTCAGAGTGATGAGAAGGGAACGACATTTGCCGTCCTTCTTCCGGCTCAGAGCATTTCCCAATATCATCCTACCGTGGTGACGCTGCCTGCCGAAGAGACGGAAGTTTCCGCTACGTTAGTAGAAAGCGAGTTATCGGCTGATGAAGAGGAGGCAGGAGCAACGGGACGTCCCACAGTATTGGTTATTGATGATAATGCCGATATCCGTCATTATGTAAAGACGCTGCTCGCCGAAGAATATCATGTATTGGATGCACCGGAAGCGGCTACAGGCATACGCCTTGCCATGAAGTACGTCCCCGATGTGATTGTTTCCGATGTAATGATGCCCGGTATGGATGGTGTGGAGTGTTGCCGCCGTCTGAAAACGGAATTGCAGACTTGCCATATCCCTGTCATCCTTCTCACTGCCTGTTCGCTTGATGAGCAACGCATCCAGGGATACAATGGAGGTGCGGACTCTTATATCTCCAAGCCTTTCAATTCGCAATTGCTCTTGTCCCGTATCCGTAATCTGATAGATTCCCGTCGTCAGCTTCGACAGTTTTTTGGTGATAACCAGACGTTGGCGAAAGAGAATATCAGCGATATGGATAAGGATTTCGTTTCCCGCTTCAAGGCTCTTGTGGAAGAGAAAATGAGAGATCCGGAACTGAATGTGGAAGACTTAGGCAAAGATATGGGACTGAGCCGCGTGCAACTCTACCGTAAACTGAAGTCACTCACTAACTATGCTCCCAATGAATTGCTGCGCCAGGCACGCCTTAAAAAAGCAATTTCCCTGTTGGCTTCTTCAGAAATGACGGTTGCGGAAATTGCTTATGAAGTCGGTTTCTCTTCTCCGTCTTATTTCACGAAGTGTTATAAGGAACAATTCGGTGAAAGTCCGACGGATTTCTTAAAACGGAAGAATTTATAGCGTTGCAGGGGGAAGAAACGATAATTATTGGCTATTTTTGCAGTCTGAAAAATGGAACTGAATATTTTATGAAATACGATCTTTGTTGTATCGGATATATTACTTTGGATAAAGTAGTTACTCCGCAGAAAACTGTGCACATGCCCGGAGGAACCTCTTTCTATTTTGCGCATGCCATCAAACACCTGAGTACGGAAGGATTCCAACTTGTCACCGCCTTGGCTGATAGCGAGATGCCGGTGGTGGATGATTTGAGGATAGACGGCATTGAAGTGAAAGTACTCCCCAGCATCCATTCCATCTGCTTTGAGAATATTTATGGCGAGGATACCAATGAAAGAAAGCAGCGGGTTACTGCTAAGGCTGATCCTTTTACGATTGAAGGTTTGCAGGATGTAAATGCCCGGATTTTTCATTTGGGTAGTTTACTGGCGGATGATTTTTCACTGGATGTTATCAAATATCTTGCCGGGAAAGGATTACTTTCTCTTGATGTACAGGGTTATTTGCGTGAAGTACAGAACGAAGAAGTATTGGCGGTGGACTGGGCTGAAAAGGCAGAAGCCTTGAAATATATCCATATCCTGAAAGCTAATGAACACGAAATGGAGGTACTTACGCAATGCTCAGATCCTTATGATGCTGCTGTTAAATTGGCGGACTGGGGAGTGAAGGAAGTCTTGCTGACTTTGGGAGACAAAGGCTCACTTATTTATGTTGATGAACGATTCTATGAAATTCCGGCATATCCGGTAGAGAATGTTGCCGATGCTACCGGTTGTGGGGATACGTATATGGCGGGCTATCTGTATATGCGTAAAAGAGGAGCATCTTATCAGGAAGCCGGTTGTTTTGCCGCTGCCATGTGTTCCGTCAAACTACAGAGCTACGGTCCGTTCGGTGGAACGGAGGAAGACGTACATAGCTTAATAAAAAAAGAAAATGCCGTAATTTAAGTACGGCATTTTCTTTTTTATACAGATAGATCTGTTTATTTCAACATTGAAGGTAAATTGTCTCTTCCCCAGAAATAATAAAAGATCAGTCCGATCCAACTGGTGAGCAATACAAGAATAGCGACCAATAGCTTCTTGACGCCATCTACCTTCCATTGCATAATCTCCAATACGGCTTTGATAGCAAGTATCAGGCCTATAATCCAAATAATAAATCCAATCATAATGTTCGTTGCTTTTGTTTGAAAACAAATAAAGGCTGCATCCGGTTCACGGTGCAGCCTTCATTTTTCAGAGTTTATTATTTACTATTTAAATAATCGAAATTATTCGGCATCAGCACCCCAGTTTCCTTTGGACAGACGCTTGTAGCTGTTATAACGCCACTTGGCATTGTCTTCGGCAGCTTGGAACAGTTCAGCAGCTTCTGAAGGATATTGTTTCATTACAGAAGAGTAACGAACCTCGCTCTTCAGGAAGTCCTGGAATCCAGCCCAATCCGGTTCTTTGCTATCCAACTGGAACGGATTCTTGCCTTCAGCTTCCAAAGCCGGGTTGTAACGCCACAAGTGCCAGTAACCGCACTTAACAGCCTTTTCTTCCTCAGCCTGGCTCTTGCCCATACCCAGCTTCAGACCGTGGTTGATACACGGAGCGTAAGCGATGATGAGTGACGGTCCGGGATAAGCTTCAGCTTCGCGGATTGCTTTCAGAGTCTGAGCCTGGTCGGCACCCATAGCAATCTGAGCTACGTAAACGTAACCGTAAGTAGTAGCCATCAAACCGAGGTCTTTCTTACGTACACGCTTGCCGGCAGCAGCAAATTTAGCGATAGCACCCACCGGAGTAGCCTTAGAAGACTGACCACCTGTGTTAGAGTAAACCTCAGTATCCAGAACCAGGATGTTAACGTCCTTACCGCTGGCGATTACATGGTCGAGACCACCGTAACCGATATCGTAAGAAGCACCGTCACCACCGATGATCCACTGGCTGCGTTTTACTAAATATTGAGTCAAGCCTTTCAGTTCCTTGCTGATCGGGCAGCCGGCAGCGATGCCTTGCTCGATGATAGCCTCGATCTGAGGTGCAAGTTCTTTAGTCTTGTCTGCATCGTACATGTTTTCAATCCATGCTTTCAATACTTCCTTAGCTTCAGCAGGAGCATTTTCGCCTTCCAGAATCTGGTTAAACAGTTTCACGATACGGTCGCGCATCTTTTCATTAGCGAGTTCCATACCCAAACCAAACTCACAGAAGTCTTCGAACAAAGAGTTTGCCCAAGCAGGACCTTGACCTTTTTCGTTCTTAGTATAAGGAGTAGAAGGTACTGAACCGGAGTAGATAGAAGAACATCCTGTTGCATTGGCTACCATTTCGCGGTCACCGAACAACTGAGTGATCAACTTCACATACGGAGTTTCACCACAACCGGAGCAAGCGCCTGAGAATTCAAACAACGGAGTAGCGAACTGAGAGTTCTTTACGTTAGCTTTAACATCAACCAGATGTTGCTTGCTTGCTACCTTTTCAGCGCAGTAATCCCAGTTAGGAACTTGGTTCAACTGGCTTTCCAGATGTTTCATAGTCAAGGCTTTGCCACCCTTCTTCGGATTACCCGGACAGATGTCGGCACAGTTACCGCAACCCAGACAGTCGAGAACATCAACCTGGATACGGAATGTCATACCGTCGAATACTTTACCTACAGCTTTCAGCATCTCGAAGTTTGCACCCTTCTGCTCTTCAGCATCCAGAACGAACGGACGGATAGAAGCGTGAGGACAAACATAAGCACACTTGTTACACTGGATACAGTTTTCAGCATTCCATTCGGGAACGAAAGCAGCTACACCACGTTTTTCGTATTTAGCTGTACCTTGATACCAAGTACCGTCTTCGATGCCCTTGAATGCAGATACCGGCAGCAAGTCACCATCTTGTGCGTTGATCGGACGAACTACTTCGTTGATGAATGCAGGATCATTGTTTTCAGTCTTAGCGTCGTCAGCCAGATTAACCCAAGCAGGATCAACAGTCAATTGCTTGTATTCACCACCACGGTCAACGGCAGCATAGTTCTTGTTTACGATATCTTCACCCTTCTTACCGTAAGACTTCTGGATGAATTTCTTCATCTGTTCTACAGCCAGGTCAACAGGAATTACACCTGTGATACGGAAGAATGCAGATTGCAGGATTGTATTGGTACGGTTACCCAAACCGATTTCCTGTGCAATCTGAGTTGCGTTGATATAGTATACAGAGATATTGTTCTTAGCAAAATACTTCTTCACGCGGGTAGGCAGGTTCTTAGCCAGTTCTTCGCCTTCCCAGATTGTATTCAGCAGGAATGTACCGTTCTTGCGCAAACCGCGGGTTACATCATACATGTGCAGGTAAGCCTGAACGTGGCAAGCCACAAAGTTCGGAGTGTTTACCAAGTATGTAGAACGGATCGGAGTATCACCGAAACGCAAGTGAGAACAAGTGAAACCACCTGACTTCTTTGAGTCGTAAGAGAAGTAAGCCTGGCAGTGTTTGTCGGTATTGTCACCGATGATTTTCACAGAGTTCTTGTTAGCACCTACTGTACCATCAGCACCCAGTCCGTAGAATTTAGCCTCGAACATGCTTGCGCCGCCCAATGCGATTTCTTCTTCCTGAGGAAGTGAAGTGAAGGTTACGTCGTCTACGATACCGATAGTGAAGTGGTTCTTCGGCATCGGCATAGCCAGATTCTTGAATACGGCAATGATCTGAGCAGGAGTGGTATCCTTAGAACCCAAACCGTAACGACCGCCTACGATTACCGGAGCATCGGCTGTACCATAGTAGCAGTCTTTTACATCGAGGTACAACGGTTCGCCGTTAGCACCCGGTTCCTTCGT
>ERZ894240.795-NODE-795-length-26208-cov-12.593813_pt1 | contig 26208 bp, 14 predicted proteins | sample MGYA00380298_ERZ894240 | MGnify/ENA primary metagenome ERZ894240 (study PRJEB32331, sample SAMN06328419) | human gut metagenome | biome: human gut microbiome; feature: stool | host: Homo sapiens | collected 2014-06-27 ... | reverse complement strand
GAGGAGAGAAGACAAGCTAGAAGAATCTATATAAAAAATAATCCAGACAGATATGCAAATAGAAAACCCTCTTCTGGAAATAGAAATAACCATAAATGTGGAGAAGAATCTTCATTTACTAAGCTCACAAATGAAATTGTATATAATATAAAGAAGGCAATATATCACCATGTTAAAAGAAGTGATATAATAGCTAAATTTAATATAACTGTTAATATCTATAAAGATATTAAAAGGGGTAAAACTTGGAATAGTGTAGTATATGAAGAAAATACGAATAAAGAAATCTAAGAGAGGTACATTTACTGCTGCTGCAAAGAAGCATGGAAAGTCTGTACAATCATTTGCTTCCCAAGTATTAGCTAATAAAGAGAATTATTCTCCTGCTATGGTAAAGAAGGCTAATTTTGCAAGGAATGCAGCTAAGTGGCACAGCTTTGGTGGGGACCTTAATACTAATGGGGGAGATTTTAGTAATGGTCTTATTATAATAGGTAATGGTGGTACTCATGAAGAGAATCCTATGGAAGGAGTACCTATGGGAGTAGATAAGCAAGGTGTTCCTAATTTAGTTGAAGAGGGAGAAGTAATCTTTAATGATTATGTATTTAGTGATAGAATGAATGTTCCCAATAGTATGAGAAGTTCTTTAGGTTTGAGTAAAGGCAAGAACCTTACTTTTGCAAAAGCTGCAAAGAAATTAAGTAAGGAAGCTGAAGAAAGACCTAATGACCCAATAAGTAGAAGGGGCCTACTTAATTCAATGTCCAAGTTACAACAGGTACAAGAATCTTTAAGACAGCAAGACCAAGAAGAAAATAGTGGTATACAATATGCTCATGGTGGTAAAATGGGTACATTATTTAATGGCTATGGCCCAGATGCTAATTTCTTAAATCTTTCTAGAAAAGCACATCTTTTTGGAGATAGTGTTCCTGACCAAACATCAACTACTGCCCCTTCAATATATGATAATAATGGAATCCTTACCCCTGAAGGTTTGACATACTCTAGAGCTTCACATTTAGGAGTACCTATAGAGGATATACAAACAACAGAATCTATTAATAAAGGAACTAGTGATGAACCTAATGATAAAAAATTTGACCTTACTGCACTAAGATATGCTCCTGTAGTAGGAGCTGCAATAGGTCTTGGACAAAATATATTCAGTAAGCCTGACTATTCAAATTCAGATGCTATACTTAATGCAGCTAATAAAGTAGGAAGATATACCCCAGTTGGGTTTAATCCATTAGGTGATTATTTAACATACAGACCCTTTGATAGGAACTACTATATCAATAAACTTAATGCACAATCTGGTGCTACTAGAAGAGCTATTGTAAACCAAAGTGCAGGAAATAGAGCAACAGCATTAGCTGGTCTATTAGCTGCTGATTATAATGCACAAGGTAAACTAGGAGACCTTGCAAGGCAAGCAGAAGAATATAATCTAGGTCAGAGAGAAAGAGTGGCTACATTTAATAGAGGTACAAACCAGTTTAACTCTGAGATGGGACTCAAGGCTGCAATGGCAAATCAAGAAGCTGCATTAAAGGCAAGAAGTTCAAGACTAAGTGGTGTTGCACAGGCTATGATAGTAAGAGATGCTGTTGATGCAAGGAGAGGTGCAAGTATGAGTGCTAATCTTACTAACTTCTTTAATTCTCTTGGTGATATTGGTAGAGAAGAAGTAATGAAAGCTTGGATTAATGAGAACCCAGCTTTATATTATGCAATCTCAACAGGAGGAGCTGGGACTCCATATAAAGGAAAGAAGAAAGAAGATAAGAAAGCTAAGGGGGGTTATTTAACTATTAAGAAGAAGTAATATGGCTAATTATAGTTTAGTAATAAATTCACAATTCAAGCCATTCTCTTACTCGGAAATGCTTCAGCCTGTTTTAATGGCTACTCAAGCTCATCAAGAGTTAGAGAATCAATATGGAGAACTATCTGCCAAGGCTAATGTATGGGAAGAGATGGCTAATGAACAAACTGACCCTTATGCCTACAAGATGTATAAGACTTATGCAAATGACCTTGAAGCACAAGCAGATCAGTTAGCAAGAGAAGGACTTAATGCTGCAAGTAGAAGAGACATGCTTAACATGAAAGCAAGGTATAGTAAGGAGATAACTCCTATTGAACAAGCCTATGCAACAAGACAGAAACAAGCAGAACAACAGCAACAAGCACTTCTTCAAGACCCAACATTGATGTTGAGTAGAAGAGCAAGTACTACAAGTCTTGATGACTATATAAGGAATCCTCAATTAGCTTATGAAGCATATTCAGGTAAGTTAATTACTGCACAGGCTGCAAGTGCTGCATCTGCATTGGCTAAGGAAATGCAAGAGAAGCCAAGGAAGTGGAGAAGCATCTTGGGTAATTCATATTATGAATCTATGATGCAGAAAGGCTTTAGTTCTCAAGCAGTATTACAGGCTATACAGGATAATCCTAATGCTGCTCCTCAACTTACAAGGATTGTTGAAGATGCCATTAATTCAAGTGGTGTTAGAAATTGGGGAGACCAAGCTACTATTGCAAGAGCTATTGACTATGCTAAACAAGGTCTATGGAGTGCAGTTGGTGAGACTCAATACCAGACTCTTGATAATTGGAGGGCTAAGATGGCTGAGCAGGAGGCAATGCAGAAGAGAGCAGAAAAGAGAGCAGCTGCTGCACAATCTAATGAAAATAAATATAAAGTTAATCCCCTTCCATTGAGAAGTCCTCAAGAAGTATCTGAAAATAATAAACAAATAGAGACTTTCATAAAACAAGGTTATTTAAAGAGAACCTCCGATGGTCTTGTACTAACTAGAGGAGGTCTTAAAAAACTCAGAGCAAACCATTTTACACCTACTATACAGAGTTGGGAAATTTATAAAAAGGCTAATCCTGGAGTCTCAAGAGCAGCATATGATGATATGGTAGCACAAGTTAAAAGTATGAGCAGTAGACCTAATCAGTTTTCTACTTGGTATGATAGAAATATTGGAGGATATGACATAAAAACAGGTAAAGTAAATACTCCTACTACAAGACTTAATAGATATGAGAATAGTATAAAGGAAGGTTCTTATGATACCTATCACTCTACTGAGTATGACAGACAGCTTTCTTCAGAATATGGAAATGCTTATACAACCCAAATGTGGGCTGCTGCTAGGACTGAAGATGGAGAAAAAGTTGTGTATGGTGCAGAATTTAATGGAAAAAATGGCTGGAAGCAAACTAAAGCATACAGCAAAAAGGACCTTGAAGGTTATACTATAACTAATATAAGGTATTCTAAATATGGAAATACTGCAATTCTTCAATCTACCAAAAAGGGAAAAAATGAAGTTATTAGAGTACAAATGCCTGCTGGTATTAATAAAGGCAGTGAATCTAATGTAAAAGAGGCTATTTATAATGCAGATTATTGGGGAAGTATATTACATGAAAATAAAAGACCTAAAATAGATAGGAAAGGTAATATAATGACAGATTCACAGGGTAATATTTTATATACCTCAACTCCTTTAACACAAGCAGATAAAATAGATTTGAAACATAAACAAGAAGAGGCTCTTCAAGATTTATATGGCTATGGTTCACAAGCTGTAGTCCCCTCCAAAACATCTAATGAAATAATAAATCCTTGGTATTAATATGGCAAAAAAAGAAATAGATGTAACTAAGACTGGTCCACAATCTTATAGAGATTTACAGAAAGCTAATAAGGCAACATATCAAAGTGCTGCCTCTGAAAGCATGTTTTCTAATATGAAAGCCCCTCATGGTTATATACAACCTAGTGATACTATATATGAAGGAGGAGAATACTCTCCAATATATAAACAAAGTCAAGGAAAAGATATATATGGCAGTAGTATATTTGATGAATCTTCAGTAAATGAAGAGGAGTTTAATAATCTTAGTGATATAAGAGCTAATAATCAACCTTGGTATGCACAGATAGGAGCAGGTCTTGCTAAAGGTGCTATACTTGCAGGTACTACTTTTCTTGATGGTACTGTAGGTCTAGTTGCTGGTGTAGGTACTGCTGTTACTGAGGGCAGATGGTCTGGCTTATGGGATAATGATTTCTCAAGAGCTATGGACTCTGTTAATAAGTGGTCTGAGGAAGTAATGCCTAACTACTATACACAAGCTGAATTAGAGCAGCCTTGGTACACCAACATATTTACAGCTAACTTTTTGGGGGATAAGTTCATCAAGAATATAGGCTTCGCTGTAGGTGCATTCTACTCTGGTGGTCTGTACTCAAAGGGACTAGGTGCTATAATGCAAGCTGTAAAGGCAGGAAGTAAGGCTACATCTATGGTAACTTCTGGTGTAGGTTCAGTTATGTCTGCTGTCAATGAAGGAAGTATAGAAGCCCTTAATGCTGCTAATGAGTTTGAGGAGAAGTATAAGACAGCCCTTGATGATGAGTTTAGACAAAGACTAGAAGCCATCCAAGCAGATTATAATGCCAATGCTGGAAAGGAACTTGTAAGAATGGGTGGTGATAGCCAAGGCTTCTATGACCCAGCTTATGTAAAGTATAAGGAAGCTATTGAGAGGGAGAGAAACAACTATAATCAGGCACTGGCTAAACTGGAAGAAGATAAGGCTAAGGTAGGTAATGCTACCCTACTTATGAACATACCTATCTTGACTGCATCAAACTTCTATCAGTTTGGTAAGTTATATTCAAGAGGCTTCAATACTGCAAGAAGGACTGCTGATGTTGTAGGAGATATAGGTAAGTATGAAGCTAGAGGACTTAGTAAGGCAGGAAAAGCAGGTAGAATATTGGGAGGTGGCTTGGTTGAGGGTTCAGAAGAGGTTGAACAACAGATAGCTACCGATTTGTCGCAGCATTATTATGCTACTGATGTCAATAACTATTATAGGTCTCTTCAAGACCCAGAAGCAGCACAGGAAACATTAAGCTGGACTAAATCATTTGGTGAGACTTTAGGTAGGACTATGGGAGAAGGCTCTACTTGGGAGCAATTCTTTATAGGAGGTCTTACTAGTCTTATGGGTATACCAAGGTTCAGAGGTATAAGAAATGAGGATGGTAAACTACAGAGTCCCATAGTACTTCAAGAGAATATGTTCTCAAAGTGGAAGAAGCTAAAGCAAGAGGCTGATAGAAACCAAGCTATAGCTACTCACATGAATGAGAGAGTAAACTCTCCTGAGTTCAGAAACTACTATCAAGGTCTTATAAGACATAACAAGTATCAGAATGATATGAATGATGCTGCTATTAGGGATGATAAATTTGACTATAAGAATGCAGAACATGCTCAGCTTATATCAGATATATCAATGTTCTCAAACGCAGGCAGGCTTGATGACCTTAGGACTCTTATAGATTCTGCTTTTGATACTTCTGATGAGAATCTGCAATCAATCATAGATAACACTACTTCAACTATCAATAAGGATGGTAAGGAGGTTAAGGTAGGACCATTCATAGATAAGAATGATAATCCTATGGGCAGGGAAGATATGGTTGCTGAACTTACAAAGCAGAAAGATGAGATACTTGGTACTATTGATGAGTATGTAAAGGTAAGGAACAGACTTGATAATGAGACTAGTCAGAGGTTCACTGATGACCAGCTTGATGAGCTTACTTGGATGCAGACCCAGCTTGGTAATTGGGCTAAGAGAGCTGGTGAGATGTCTGATCAAGTTAAGGATGTTATAGGTAATGTGATAGGTAGACTTGACTCTCAGATGAGAGCTGCTGAGGCTATCAGGACACATGAAGGTATGGCTCATGCAGACCTTAGTGAGAACTATAGGAGAGCAGATAAGGTTATACAATCCATAACAAAGGCTATCAATAATCTTAACCTAGTCAGAAGTCTTGATAATGAGACTATGGCTGCTACTCTTGCTCAGAATCCTAATATACTTGAGGGACTAAAGGAACAGATTAATAAACTTGACAATGATGTACTTAGTGCCAATGACAAGGAGAGTGTATTGAAGAAGCTTGATGACCTGTTAAGATTGGGTAATGCTTCAAAGATATATCAGGATAAGTTTGCTGAGTATCTCCTCAACCCTGAGAAGCAGGCAGAAGACCATGCAGAAGCTGATAAGCAGAACATGGATAAGGATGCAGAAATTACAAGAGCAAAGCAAGTTGAAGCTCTTAACAAGACTGCAAACTTCCAAGAAGTAGAAGCACTTATAAACAATGGTGAAGCTACACTGGATGACTTGGATAGCAGTAACTCAGATGCAGCTAGAAACTATAAGAAAGCATCACTGTTCAAGAAGAAAGCTACTGAGTTAATCAATAGCTCTGACAGTGAGCACAAGGCAGAACTTCTTGATATGCTCAACAGAAGATTCAATGAGAATGCTACTTATGATGATTTGAGTAATGAGGTACTGGCAACAGAACTTCCACTTGAAGCAACAACTTGGGATGAGAAAGCTCAAGAGTCTCTTGACAATGAATTTAATAAAATAGTAATAGCAGCTAGAGAAAAAGTAGATAGTGGTAATAGCCAGAAACAGGATGTTGAAGCTAAGAAAACTGGAACAAAGAGGCCTGATAATGTAGGTAAGGATGATGTAGCCCAGCCACCTATTGATAAACCTTTCAGTGTAGATGAGACTATCAGTAAAATAGACAAGCTCAATATAGCACCTGAGGCTAAGACAGAAGCTAAAGCACTGACTAGCCAAATAGCTAAGGATATTGAGAGTCTCAGTAAGTCTAAAGACCCTAAGCTGCTAAGAAGAACCCAGAGAAATGTCAATGCTCTATCTGCTATGGTAAGCAATGATGCAATATCAGAGATTATAGATAGAGTAAGAGAACTGTCTAAACCTGATATATTCAATTCTTCAACTCCAGAAGAGGTATTAGGAGAATTAGAGGCTGAGATGGATAAGTTCAAACCTACAGCAGTAACTGGGATTCTCAAAGCAGTCATTCCTCAATTTGACTTGGATGCTAAGAGAGATGGTGTACTTATTCCTTTCGTAGGAGAAGATAGAAATAGTACTTATGCTTATGTATATAGAAGATTAAGTGAGCCTCAGGGCTATCAAGAGCAAGAATCTTTTTCTACTAACTATAAGTTCGACAATGAGATGTCTGCTTATGATATAAAAGGTACTCTATCTAAAGTAATAAATGGTACTGCTGTATATGTAGATGATAAGGGCCAACCAGTTATTCTTCTATCAGCAAAAGGAGACCATACATTTATAGGTATTAGAGAATCTGGTTCTAACAGATGGTCTATTAAAATGGAAAATCCTACTAAGGATAGTGATTTTAAGAAGATGATATCATCTGTAATGAATCAATTACCAGTAGGAAGTGAAGTATATGAAAGAACTTCTATTAGTGTAGATGGTCTTAGAGTATTTTCTCAACAACTCAAGCATGGTTTTATAATAGGTAATGATACTTATGAAACATCTTTGAATGGTGCTGACTTAGCTAATATATTTGGAGTATCTCAGCAAGACAGAGATGATATGTCTCCAGTATATGCACAAGAGAAAGATATTGAAAAAATAAGAGAGAAGCTCAAGCCTTATCTAGATAAGTTTGGAGTAAAGGATATATCTAAAGTAGTATTTATAAATAATGATGGTAAAGTTAGAATAAAACTTCCAGTACTTATTAAAGCAAAACAAGAGGTTGCTGGTAAATCTCAAGGATATCAAGGTGGAAAATCAGCTTTTGACTATGTTAACGAAGGAAATATAGAAGAAGGTGATGAACTTGAAGTCAGATATGAGCCTGCTACAGGTGAGCATCCTGAGTTATTAGCTCTATACCATAAGGGAACATTAGTGAACTACATGAACACTGATGAGTCCATTGAGGGAGTTAAGGAGATAAAGGATAAGGCTAAAGAGGGTAAACATCCTACTGTTAGGGTATCTAAGATAATAAGTGGTCAGTATGGCTATGATAGAACTAGGTCTCAATCAATAGGAAACCTATTAGGTACTGATGATGCTGTAATAGGAGTCATGAAGAATAGGGCTATGAGTGCTAATACTGACACATCTATAGAGCCAGTATTTGATGAGGCTAACTCTGATGGTAAGGTATATATACTTCTACCTAACAGTAAAGGTACTCTTAGCCCTAAGAAAGTCTATATAAGACACCTTAACAAGGGTGAGTTTGACTTGGCTACAGAGAATAATCCAATAGCTAATGACTTGAAGAAGGCTTTCAATGACCTAGCTAAATTAGCCAACCTTGAGAAGGGCTTTGATGGGGCTCTTGATAATGTATATATGGACTTGATTGAGCTATTATACATACCAGATAGTTTCCACATCAATATAATAAGTAGGGCTAATGATGTTTCATTACAAATAGCATTTGCTGATAGAGAAGGTAAGAGACAGAATAGAAATATACTCTTAAAGAGATTTGCAAAGAAGTCTCTTCTTAATATAGGAGCAGGTACTACACAATCATCTGAACCTTACACAGCACCTGTAGAGGAAGTATATAACCAAGTGCTTGATGCCTTCTATGAAGCTAACCTTGCCTTTAATGTTGATGCCAAGAAACTCACTGGAAGAAAAGGTCAGGAGTATGCCAATAGATTAAGAGATAGTAATGTACTATTTACTTATCTCACTGGTAAAAGGATGCAAGGGACTTGGTTCTTATTGAATGAAAAACCAAACACCACTCATACTGATAGTGCATTTGAGAGAGCTAAGGCATCACAACAAGCCAAAGGTGGTATAAGAGTACCTCTAAATGGTAAAGAATACTTTGTAAGAAATGGTCTTATCTATGATGAGACTGGTTCTATGGTAGACTTAGGTGATAATGCTCAACAAGTAAAAGACCTTGCCTATATAAGTTCTGCTTATGGTACTAGTTACTTTGGAGTTAATCAACATAATGGTAAGGTACTTATAGTGGATAAGAATGGTAAGAGAGGTTATGATAGGAACACTAACAAGTATCTCTCACCTAAGGAGGTTGAGGAGTTAGAAGCCACTCTTGAAGGTAGACAAAGTAGAGCATCCCAATCAGCCCTTGCTGTTAAATCCCTTCAAGACTCTCAGAAGCTTGTCCTTAGAGATGACAATGGTAATCCAGATACCTCAAGTGGGTCTTACATGATTAAAGAGGATGATGATCAATACCATGAGTACCAAAGAGTCCACTCTGTTATAGGTTCTAACTATATAGGACCAAGTAGCGGAAATGCTGCTACAAGTAGAGGTTCTTTAGTGGATGAGGTAGCAAGACAGTTCTTAATTGACCCTACTAATGTAACTAGACCAGAAGGAATGTCTGAGGAAGCATTTGGTGCTTTGAAGAAAGGTCTAGGTAAGTTTAGGGAAGATGCAAATAGGAGAGGTCTCAAATTGGTTACTGATAGGACTGTAGTATTCCATAAGTATTCTGATGGTAGGAGGATAGCTGGTGAGCTTGATGTCTTTGCTTACAATCCAAGCACAGGTGAGATAAGTATATTTGACTTCAAGACCAGTAAGTACTCAACAAAAGATACTGCATTCTCAAAAGTAACTAATCCTAGAATGTTTACTAGGAGTAACAAGGAACAGTTCACATTGCAGTTGAGTGCCTATGCTAAACTGTTTGAAGATAGCTTTGGAGTACCTGTGGCACATCTAGTTATAGTACCATTCCAGCTCAGGTATAGTAAAGAGAAGGATAGGGGAATAGCTAGGATACTCCCAGAAGATTATGTACCTTTAACATATCAAGGTGGAGTATTTGAGAGGACTGATAAAGCGACAGCAAATCAGTCACCGACATCACTTAAAACTGTAAAAGGTCAATATGTAACTATGAGTAAGGGAAAGCCAGAGTACCATAAGGCAGATATGCAAGTACTATTCACTACTAGCAATAATCAAACATTCTACTTAGCTAAAATAGGTGATGATTATAAGTTAATACTTCCTAATGGTAGGTCAATGACTATAGATCCATCACTAGTATCTGATGAGGCAGGAAGAACTAGAAATAATATCATGGACTTCATACAAGCTGATAATGTAGCTACTGCTATACAGGAGGCTATGAGTACTACTCCATTGGAGAATAGTCCTTATGGTAACTCAATAGAGCTTAAAGAAGTACCAAAGGAGACTCCTAAACCTGATGATAGAATGAAGAGAGGTCTTGATGCTCTTGACAGGTTGAATAGCTTAAAGCCTACTACTCCTACTCAGCAAGCTCCTAATCAGGAAGCTATAAACAAGAGAGAGAAAGATGAGAAGGCTTCTGTAGCTATAGACTTAAGTACTGCTCTTGGTAGAAGTCAGCTTACTAGAAAGAAGTGGGGAGAAATGACTGATGCTGAGAAAGCTATAATAAGTCCTATGTTTGAGGGGATGGAAGAGAAGGATATACAAGAGTACTGGGATGGTACTGATGCTACTCAAAGAGAGTCATTCATATCAGCTTGCAAGTAACCTCGTGATAGTAAAAAAAATAGGGAGAGTATTTCTACTCTCCCTATTTTGTTATTTGTACCATCTTGTTGGCTCTTCTGGGTCAAACAAGTTCTGGAATTGTCTGATAAATGGCACTGGTTGCAACAGTATCTTCTCAGCTTTAGTATAGCCCTTATAGATACCTTGGTCAATCTCAGTAGTCCATACCTCTGGGTCAAACAGATTAAGCAACTGCCTTGTATTCTTCAATACTCTAACTGTTGCAAATGGATTATCAAACAGTCTAAGACCTTCATCCAACATAGTAGGACCAGGCATAAGAGAACCTAAGTCAGCCTTTAATCTGACTATTGAGTATGTTACATACTCAGTCAGCCAGTCATCCTTCTCATCATCATCTGGAGTACCTTTGAGTGTTGCAATAATACCCCATAGAGATAAGAATGTAGCTATCTCAGCAAGGCCTCTATATATGTTGCTCTTTTGAGTAGCATTAAGATTATGCCACTGCTTTACTATATCAAGTTCTCCATTTTTCAAGTCCTTTCTTAGAGTATTCATAAAGTTCCATAGAGTTCTATAGTAGCCCTCCTCGAAAGTATTAGTATCATAGTTGTACCTCTCCACACCATACCTCTTTAACCATAGAGGTCTCATCCAGTTTCTATACATCATGAGTAACCTACCTAATGCTCTGGACTGCATTGCATTCTTATCCTCTTGGTTATAGATACCATACAGTTTGTTATTGATACCTCTAATCTTCTTGGTAACACTAGTGAAGTACTTGTTATCAACAGTATTTCCATCTTGGTCAGTAACACCCTCTTTGATAACAAGATTAGCACCATACTCAGGATGAGTCTCATCAAGATACTTCACTTCAAGAGCATCATAAAGACTTATAGCCTTTCCATTCTTGTCTTGTAGTTTAAGCCTCATAGCTAATGCAAGAGCTGTTCTCATTTGAGTATAGTGGTCTCCTGCACTAGTAGTGAACCACAAAGTATCTTCTTTGAAGAACCTTGAGAACCAAGTCTTTCTATCCCAATCAACACCTCTTACGTGTTGCTTATAGTCTTGAAGGACATTGAACTTCTCTGCAAATAGTGCCATCTTGCTGGTCTGTATTCTATTGCCTATCTCACTTAGATACTGGGGTAATAACTTTGTATATTCCCAGTCAGCTTTAGCAAGCTCAGACTTATTAAAGAACTGACCAGAGATGGATTCTATATTACTTATCACAATATTCTGTGCCAAGTTAGCAGTACCTGTCAATACTGATAGGGCAGTAGTACCATAGCTCTGTAGTTTATTGAGCATATTGACTGCCTTACCTACATCCACTCCAAGTACAGTACCTTCATCCTTCATTTGTTCTCCATAGACCTGCATAAGCATGAAGTCATTGAGCCTATCCATGAAGTTAGCAACATCACCTTTCTTAGTAAGGTTACTAGGCACTTTATTAAGTACCTCTCTCATAATCTTACCTCCTCTGGTCTGTGCTACTCTTCTTTCAGAGAGAATAACTCTTCCAGTCTCAAGAGCATCTATGACATCATTCATAGCTGCATAGTCATTAGCCATAGCAGCATATGCTATCATAGTTGATGTGCAGTCAGTAGATAGGTCACTCTTGTCCTTTAGAGGTCTTGTGTAATAGATAGGGAGATTATGTATCTGATTACCTTCAAAGTCTTGCCTTGCATAAGCATATTCAGTATCATCCTCTCTTCTCACTAAGCCATCCTTGATAGTTTCCCACAAGTATTGGAACTTATTACCTTTGCCCATTACTCTTTCCAAGAAGTCCCTCCTTATTTGGGGAGTTTTATTGAACCTTACATACCTTGCTGGTAATCTATAGTCAAGACTCCTCTTTAGATTTATCATGAAATCATAGTACTCCTTCATGGCAGGATTCTTTTGAGTCCTATCATATTGAGGATTATAATACTTCTCTATGGGATTACCATTCTTGTCTGTATTAGCTCTCTTCCATCTGCTGATTAAGATAGACTTCTCTTCTTTCTCCATATCTTTAGGTAAGCTCTTGGCATACTTACTAAGTGCTGCAAAGTAATCTCCCCAATTATATCTGGTTACGAAGTTGCCTGTAATCTTACCATCACTGGTCTTTTCATACATAAAGTCAGTGTTTCTTATACCAGCATCTTCCAACTTCTTGGAGTGCATCAGTATTTCCTTCTCAATATTGATAGTGTTATATCTAGCCTTGTTCTTTTGGTCTTTAACCAAAGAGTCATATATCCTAAGTATAGGGTCAGTACTGTCTGCCATAGCATCAGTCCACCTTTCTACTATAGAAATATCCTTCTCTATATAGTCAAGAAGCTCTCTTATATGGTACCGTTTTCTCTCACCTCTAATAGACATTGAGATACCTTCTCCTTCAAATGGAGTAAGGAATCTGGCAAACTCATTCTTAGACACTTCTGCCCAATCAGAGCCTAGTCTGGCAAGTAGACCTGAGAACTCATCAAGAGATTCTTGCAGTTTCTCTTTGAACCTCATATCCCCCTCTTGCTTTGCCTTATACATCTCTTGCCTCAATTCCTCCATAATACTACCATAGGATGACATATAATCCCTGATACTCCTGAGTGCTGAGAACTTATCCTTCCAACTAGTCCGTGAATCATGTACAGCATCAAGTCTATCACTAAGCTGCCTCAACCTTCTGACAGCCTCTATCAGGTATGTATATATACCTTCCAGTTCCCTATGATTCTCAAGGTCATTGCTTAGTTTATCTATGAAGAGTTTCTGCTTCTCATCAAATGAACCCTTCTTCTCTTCCCTCTCTTTGGCAGTAGCCTTAGCTCCCTTACCATAGATGGCTAGCCTCTTCCTCTCCTGCTGAATAATCCTCTTCAAGATGTTATAGTCCCTTGATACATCATTACCAAGGTTGAATAATCTCTTGTTATAGTCTCTACTGCTAATATCAAGTTGATACTTATTATTAAAGACATTGTTAGTGAACTCATATACCTGTTCTCTAACCTTGTTGATTATTTCATCAATCTCATCAGCGTCTCTCTTACTAAAGAAGTCCAAGACATTCTTCTTGTATCTCTCAAAGAGCCTGTCATTGGGAGCTTCAGCATCATAGTTATTAAGCACTTGAGCCATCATCTTACCCAATGCTTCCCTAGCCATAAGGTCTATATCACCTTTATAAACTTCATTGTACCTATCATACTCATTACCAAGCACTCTTTGTAATACTTCTTCATTCTTTAATGAGTTAAGCATCCTATCTCTTAATGGGCTGTTCTTTACAGCATCAACTACAAAGTGACCCCATTCCTCAGCTAATGCGGCTTGACCTCTTTCACCCTTAGCTATTCTTATAACTTCCTTAAGACCAGTAGCAGCATTGATACCAGCACTTAAGTCCATAACTCCATTAACATTGCTAGACTCTTCAAGCTCAGTTAAAGCTGCAACATCAGCACCCCAGCTATTTAATAGCTTGACCAGCTGATTATTAAGTTCAGCATTGAACTTCTGTTGTCTGCCTAGTTCTCTCTGATTACCAGCAGTTTGCACTATCTCCATCTGAACTTCATGTCCAGAAGAGGTTACATTAGCAGAGTAGCCTCTACTAAGAGGATTATTAATATTGAAAGAAGCTGCTCTGTTCTGTAGTTCTATGATAGATTGCATAGTCTTAGGAACTGGTTTAGTACCAAATTCCTCATTGAGACTTTTAAGCATTCTCTCATTATTCTTATTATACCCTACACCACAGTGCATTATAAGGTCTTCAAGTAATGGCTCACCATTCTCATCAAACCTTACATCAGGGAATGTTTCCTTAAGAGCTGGATTAATAGCCCTATAATAGACTTCCTCTGCTGATTTTCTGTCACCTAGGAAATTTTTTAACCTAGTGAACAATGGGGATTTCTCCCCATTGCTCAATCTAGGATGTAATACACAACTTGTACTCATCTTGTTAATCACATTTTAAGTTACCTTCTAAGTCATTAGCCATAGCATCCATTTGTTTGAAAGCATCAAATCTCTCACTGAAAGCATCAAACCTGTCAAGGTCTTCAGGAGTAGGTGCTCTGAACTCTCTAAGGTTATCTAGCTCCCTGAACTGTGCTTCCATCTGAGCTGCTCTAGCTTCCCTAGTAGTACTAAGGTCATCCATAGACAATGGCATATCATCATAAGTAGGCATATTCTTATAAGCCTCCTCTGATATTTCAAACTGTGCTACAGCAGACTCCATTGCACTAGCTGCTCTATAGTCATCTCTGAAGTTAAAGCCCTTCTGCTTAGCTTCCTTAATCTGAGTTTCCATTATAAGTCCCATAGAATTGTAGTCATACTCCTGATACTGAGAACTTCCAAGAGGTTTTATTCTCTTGTAGGTATTGCTTGTGCTATCATAAGCATAGTAGTTTTTACCACCCTTATATGTATAGCATACAAACTCTCTGTATCTGACATCCTCACCCTCCATAGGATATATGAATCTCTTCATGTCCTGAGAGGATTGTTTGGTTACCATAACAGTGAATCTATCTTCAGGCTCTCCCTTAAAGATACCAGCCATTGATACCTCAGGTACAAACCTTCTGTCTTCCATATTATTCCTTATATATTGATACATGAACTGGAGATTGTCTCCCTTATTGGTCTTCATATTTAGAACACCTCTCAATGTAGCAACATAATCAGTAACATCACTCATCTTCAACTGTGTGGGAATCAAATTTGAGAATCCACTAGGACTAAATCCAAGACCTCTATAGAAAGCATATCTTAGTAGCTTAGCTGCCATATCCCTTGTGTTCTTGTTAGCCAGCAAGTTTCTAAAATCACTTCTGTAATCCTCAGCTTGAATATCAGTTACTTTACCTACATTACTGAACACAATGGTAGGAGAGCCATTATACTTGTTTGAGAATAGTACTCTCAACCTTCTCAGAAGAGGCACACTCTCAATCAGGTATGGGTTATTTGACTTAATCTCATTGAACTCAGCAGGGAACTCATTGATATAGTAGTTCCTTATATCTGCATCACCTCTAAAGTCATTGGAGATGCCAGTCATAAGATATATCAGATATTGACTATAAATCCTGTTGATAGTAGTATCATCGAGATTACCATAGGTTGTATAAGCCTTAGCCAAATCTGCTACATCTCTGAACTGTGCAGATACTTGGGGGAATAGCTTGGCATACCAATCATGAGTAGCCATCAGTCCCCATTGGAATGTAGCTGTCTGAATAGGAAGGGTACTACTGATGATTTCCTCTTCACTAGTACTGGTAAACATTTCATTTATGAATCCCAGACCTTGTAGAGGATAGTTAGCATCAGTATAAGCTTTCTGTAAGATAGACATAAGACTATCTATCTTATCATTACCAGCAGCAATAGAGCCTCCAGCACCACCAGTTTGAGAGTCACTTCTTATTCTTCTCACTACATCACCTAGAGCATCAGCAGCAGTATTCATCTGCTTTAGCATTACAAGAACTTTTATCTGGTTGACTGCAAAGTCCATCTCCTCTATATGGCTTGAGTGAATATCACCACCATTCTTCTCAGCAGCTATATTAGCAGCTAACCACTCATCAGTGAAGTTGAAGTTAATGGTCTTACCACCATAAGAGGAATTACCTCTCTGCTTTCTGTAGTCCTCCATAGCTTCATCAATAGCTTGGCTCATTGAGTATCTCCCATTATTCACATACTTCATAACCTTCATCATTGCAGGTTGTCTTAGTATAAGACTAGTAGTGATAGGAGAGTTACCAATTCTAAGCAATAAGAATGCTAGGTTGGCTGTATTATTGTTAATGTTCAAATCGCCTGCTATAGGGTCTTTGGCATTATCAACAAAAGCAGCCAGATAACTACATACATTCTTAGAGATAAACTTGTTATCTGCACTCTTTACAGAGTTGAGAGAGCCTAGCCTCTTACCATTGAATATGAACCTGTAAGACTTCTTCAAACTAAAGTTCTTAGTCAACTGTGTCAAGGCATGAGAAGCATTCTGAGTAGCTGCCATAGGTACAAGACCTGCACCAGACATATTCCTCTGTTGATAAGTAATCCAAGTATCAGGGGTAAGAGGGTTTATAATCCTACCATACTTTTCCAACATCTTGTTAGTCCCTTTGAGACTTAGGTTAAGTATCTTGTCAATACCACCCAGCTTATCAATTTCATCTAATGAAAGACTATCTAAGAGATTAACTATTCTAGCATTTCTCTTCTGTTCATCGAAGTTACCGGGGTTAATCATCTTTCCAGCAGTATCAGAGTTGGTTAATACTGACCACATCAAGTCAATCATCATACTATCTCTCTGAGCTTTAGTATTCTTCTTGGCTTGTCTGTATATATCAACCTTCCTGTTCTCATTGGAATCACTGAGGTCTATATCAGTGTCTTCATAAGTAACCACTTCAACAGACTTATGGCTCAAGTATCTGTCCTTTATAGGATTGAACCATGCAGAGAATGCCTCTTGGACACCACCTACCCACTCATAGTTCTTATATGGTGCAGTGAACTGCTCAAACAGTTCATCCATATCTACCTGATTCAAGTCAGCTTCTGGGTTCTTCTCTATAGCCTCATCCATAGCTCTCTTGAAGTTAAATCTTTTGGACTCTTCAATCTGTTCTACTATGTCAGGATGGCTTTCATAGAAGTTACCCCAAGCTCTCTTAATATCATAGATGTTCTTGAAATTCAAGCTATGATACATCATGTAGATTTTATCCACATCAAAGTCAGAACCAGTAGTGGTAGTGATTTCCTCTGGAAGTATAATTACAGAACCCACTTGTCTAGGCAAGAACCCTTTGATCTTTATAGGTATCATTGAGTACTTATCCTCAGTAGGGATTCTATAGCCAATAGCCTCTCTGTACTTATCAGGTACAATGTAGTTACCTTTGCTATCCTTTTTGTTTATGTTAATACTTCCATCATCCTCAAGCAAGAGTTCATACAGTCTGTCATCAGGACAGGCAATGTAGGCTTCCATATACTTGATATACTTCTGTCCATTCTTGTCTGTACCCCACACTATCTGAGGTCTGTCCTCCTCATTCAATGCCCATGCAGTAGCTTGGATTAGTGAACCACCATTTATCTTTTGCTTCACTATTCTAGACTTAACTATACTGTTAAGAAGCTCCTGTATCTTTTGACTCTGTGAAGGGTCAAAGATAGGTATATTGAACTGCCCATTTTCATCAAGTGTTACAGCTTCTATAAGGTCATTGCTATACCTAGAGTTACTCTTGATTTCACTAATAAGTAAGTCAGAAATCTTCTTAGGGTCTCTAAACTCCTTATCCAGTTTTTCAAAAGCTTCTCTTATATTAGCTGTATTGACAGCATTGAAGTAGTCTCTCCATTGGTCCCTAGTAAGACTCTTGTCACCTACCTTAAACATAGCGTCAGCTCCCATATCAGTACCTACAAGTCTCCTAATCTGAGTACCTACAAGCTGAATGGCATTGATACCATGCTCAGGAGTAGCAACCTGAATACCATAATCATCCCAGTCATACTCATGTACCACTTCTGGATTCATAGTATCTCCTACAAAGACTTCCTTCTGGAGTTTCTTCTTGACCTCCTCAGTATCTTCAATACCATTAAGGTCTATCAATCCTTGACCACCTACCTTGACTGCTGTGCCAAACATAGCTACATCTATGTCATTCTCCTCCATGAACTCTGATAGACCTTTAAGTTTACCAGACTGGTGAAGTATAGAACCAAATATAGCTTGTGTAAGCATTATCATTTCAGAGTTTTTATGCTGTACAGCTAATCTAATAATGCCACCAACCCTGTCTGATTGGTTAGTCTGAGTATAAAGATAAGGCTTTCTAGTATTCCACAGAATCACAAAGTCCTGTGCAGTCCAAGTATTATTCCTTATATTATTATAAGCTGTTTCAGCATCATCACTCCACATATCAGCAGCTATCTGGGTTGCCCTAAAGGACTTCAATGTTCTGAGTGCTTGAGCATCAGTAACATTAGTATCACCCCATTTCTTGAGTATGACAGTCTTATCATACTCTGTAAGTTCTCCCTTAACTATCTTCTGGTCGATGATTTTCTCAACATCCTTTATCCAGTTGGAGGACTTGACTTCATCAGTCAGATAGATAACTCTTTCAGGTCTTACAGTTACATTGCCATTTTCATCTTCACTTGCAAGTACATACTTACCATTCCACTTTGCAAGAGTATTCAACTTCTCTGTAGGAGAATGAAACTCCAATGCTCTCTTAGTAAAATTAGTATAGTTGCCATAGTATGCAAGGTCAGTAGTCATTAGCTGTATGATTTGAGACTGCATATAAGTAGTGTTCCAGTAATACTCTCTAAGAGCTGCCTCTACATTCTCTCTGGTTCTCTGCTTGAAGTATCTGAATGATGAGTTCTCATTGTTCTCATCCACTTTGTCAAACACTCCAATAGATGCCCAGTTGTCAAGTGCAGCTATAAAGTCCTCATTCATAATAGTTTGGATAGCTTCTTTAGCCCTTTGGTTGAAAGTATCTGTATCATCGGCTACCTCAGCCAACTGCTCAAAGAATGTCTTTCCATCCTTATTGAAGGCTTCTGTATTTAGCTTAGGGAAGAAATGGAATTTAGCACCTCCCTCACTATCATCAGTCATGTCATAGTAGGCAATCTTTTTGATATTGGGAGTATTGTTTCTCTGCTTGACTGTTACAATCCTATTATACTCTTGTCTTACAACATCTGCAAACTTGTCAAGAAGTATTTCTTCATAATTCTTCCTAACTCTCTTGGCTCTAAGGAATTCAGCACTAGTTGCATCTGATAATAGAGGCATTTGATACCAAGCATATCCTTCACCACCTTTGATAGGTTCTGCATTATATTGATTGAACAGAGTAAGGAAGGTGTCAAGTGGAGTCCACTGCTGGTATTCCTTTCTATTGTGTTCTATCACTACTATATGATTGAACTTATCTCTAGCATCAGCATCATTCTCCAAGTCATCAATAAGTGAGTTGAGCCATCTGCCTTGTTCCTTGTCATACAGGAAGTCTACAGGCTTATATTCACTTTCAATGAACTCTTTGAACTCAGAACTTCTTAGCTTCTTCACTAGAGTAGTAGCATAGGAAGGTCTTGTATGTGCATATAGAGTTTTCTTACCTTGTCTTACTGATGATTCCACCTCATCCTCCTCAACATTGTTAATAGCAGTAGCTATATTATTGAAAGCTCTACCATAAATGTTGATTAGGTCAGCAGGTTCACCATTCTTGATACCATCATTGGTTGGCATATCCTTAAAGATGGTTCTAAGGTTTGAAAGCACTATACTTCCAGGAAGCTCAACCTTATTGTTCAAGTTTACATTGAATGTAAGTATATCACTCAGTGTATCAGGAGTAACAAAGATACCTAGCATACCTAGTAGCTTATGAATACTACTGGTATTCTCAAGTATCACTTGTTGCTTCTCTTCTTTGGACTTTAGTCCTCTGAATTTATCCATAAGTGCATCAACAAGTTTGAGACCTATGTCAGCTTTGTCCAGTCTTATCTCACCATTCTGGTCATAGATACTGTCCTCATCAAGAGTAATACCATACTCAAAGTTATCTCTCCACTCATCAAAGTAATGAGCAGTACCAGCAGGTTTATTGATATTGTGGGTCTTGACAGTAACACTTCCATCAGGAGCAGTACTCTCAATTTGAATCCACATATTCAAATAGTCCTTTCTGAATACTCTATAGAAAGATGTAAAGAGTCTGTCATCATTCTTGATAGCATCTACTATTTGGACAGCCCAAGGCTTTCTGGCTTGTAGAGCTTCAAGCATAGGCATCATTTGCCTTGCATTGGTCATATCTCTAAGAGCAGAGATTAACTCAGCAAATACATAGGACTGCTGTAGTTTCTGTGGAAAACCTAAATCATCCACAACTATATCACCATTCCTATCTCTTCTGTATATTCTACCTATAGCTTGTCTTACCTGATTGGTCATACTCTCAAATGCTGAGAGTTCCCTAACCTTTACTTGCCATCCTTCCTTATAGGGAGTCTCCTCCTTCTCATTAGCTATTTGCTCATTCTGGTTGTTGCCCTCATCATCAGTAGGAGTATTGTCAATATCCTCCTCAATGTCATTGACAGTAACATCCATGATTACTCCGTGGTCATAGCTGTAAGTATTGGCTGCATCCATTACCAAGTCATTCCAATTATCAAGTATCTGCTTATAAGCCTCAACCTGATAGTTGATTCTGTTCTCAGCAATTCTCTTCTTGACTGGTAGAGGTAACTTGGACTCTCTTGTATTCTCCATATTAGCAATTTCCCTGTCAATAATAGCTTGTCTGTTGTTCTCAGTAGCATAAAGCAAGTCCTCAAACACTGCCTTCACCTTATCAAATAACTTGAAAGGTTTCTCCTGCTTGATTACTACAAAGGGTCTAAGGTTCTTGATAGCCTTAGCTATTCTCAGCTTCTCCCCAATAGTGGATACCTTAGCTATTTCATCATTCAATCTTGCAACTGTAGCTTCCTGTGCTTTCTCAACTTCCTGTGTAAACAGGTCATTGATAAGGTTCACTCTTTGTCTCTTCTTAATAGAAGTAAACTCAGCATCAACCTTATGCCAGTTGCTTTCATCTATACTGGATGACTTACTCTCATATTCCTTAACCTTCTTTGTATCTTGTACATACTCTGACAGCTCTTGCATCTTCTTGTTCAGGTACTGGTATAGCTTAGGAGTTCTAGTAGCTGTAAGTCTAGCAATACCTCTATCCTTATCCTCCTTTATGCTCTTACCAAATATACCATTCTTGGGAAGCTCAATACTATCAAAGTTGCCACTGTCCCAGAGTTTCTTGATTTGCTCAATCTCATCATCAATGACTGCTTTAAACTCCTCAAGGTCAGAGTCTGTCCACCTTGCTTGCCCTACAGATACTCCATGTTCTTTATAGAACCACTTCATAGTACTTATAGGAGCAGCATTAGGTAAGCCTCTAATAACAGCAGAGGTAAGATTATTGACTGTGCCAAATCCACCTTTACCATATTTTTCAGCATACCACCCATCACCTATTTCCTCACCTCCAGATGTTCTGTCAGTGTTATCAGTGAAGATATATAATGTTCTAGGGTCATTCTCAACTTCCTCTCTAGTCCATCTGCTCTCATGCTCATTGATGATATACCCAGATTGGCTAGATGTATCTACTGCATTCTTCACAAGCTTACCATCCTTCTCCTCAAGACCCTGTTCCTTTACTAGGTTCAGTATAGTCTTTGACTTGGAATCATCACTGCTTGTTACTTCTGCTCCAGAAGGGATAAGGTCATATAGAGCTTGAGTGAAGACAACAGCTCTGTCTTTATCAAGGTCAAACTCATTAGGAACACTGATATTATAAGTGTTACCATCTTTGATAATCTCCACACCCTCAGCAGTATTATTCTTGTCATATACCTTTACACTATTATTTCCTAACATAGGAATGACCTCAGCATTACTGATTGGGTTAAAATTATTACCTACTTGTGTCCCTCTGAACTCTTCTCTAAGTTCCTCTAATATAATAGGGAATTGGGTTCTCCACATACTTCTATCCTGAATATGAGTAATGGAACTGTTGCCAGTAGCTAACAATACTTGAAGAGCTTTAGGATTCTGTTTTAAGCTGGCTCTTATGAGTGCTTTCATAATAGCCTTCTTATTACTATCCCACATCTGTAGTTCACTATCAGTAAGAATACCTCTAGTAGCACCAAGCCTCCTGAGGGTTGATGGATTATTGGTTTTCTTCATTTTCTCTACTACAGCATCTGCCTTGTCTATCCTAGCCTTCTCTTCAGCAGTTACACCATTAGCTAGTGCTTCTGCCGTGAACTCCTGCATAGAAGGTAAGAGCATCTTCATCATCTGGAATGCCTGCTCCACAGAGGAAAACATTAGATGCTCATATTCAAGAACAGGGTGTAACAGGCTAAACAATGCCTGCTCATCAGTAATATCTGCACTAAGACTTGTAAGGAAGAAAGGTCTATTGGCAAAGTTACTAAGTATAGTATTCTGATTAGCACCAGCATATATATTAGTAATTTTTACTTCATCAGGATTGATATAGTCAGGCCAGTTATCAGACACCTTAGTAATAAGCCCAATAAGCTCATCCTTCGTAGGTACCTCCCCCTCTCTACCATACTCATATTGCCATCTTGACACATAATCTCTGAATAGTTTTGAGGGTAACTTGGGGAATTGGCTGTTAAGCTCCTTCAACTCAGGAGTCATAACTAAACAGTCAGCATTTATTATAAACATAAAGATTCTTTTATTGAATTGTGCAAAGGTAATTAAAATGTTTGTTTCCTACAAGGTATTATGAGAAAAAGTTAAGGGAGGATAAGTGTTTAACTTACCCTCCCTTATAGGAATTATTCAACTACATATTTAACTCCATTGTAGATTAACCATTTGATTGTCAAGATATTGACTGGTCTAATACCTGATTCTTTATCAGTCTTGGTAATACCCATATCTACACAATCATATCTGCCATCTCTTGATTCAAACTGAATCTTATAGCCTCTAAGGACTCTATCTTCACCCTCCTCATAAGGGAGTACAGGGTTATTAACCAGCTCAGTAATAAGATTCTTTGCTGCATTTGCAACACCTTTCTTACTATTCTTAACTGCATCAATACTATTTGAGAACTGCTCTACAATAGCATCAATCTCTTCCTGTAACTTTCTCTTACTCTTAGGCTTATCCTGCTTCTTAAAGCATACAGTAAATACCTGACCAGAGTGTATCTTTTCAAAGATACTCCTAATGCCAAGAGTACCATCCTTCTTATCCTCCTTAGTCACTTTCACTGTAGTATCATAAAGGTCAGCAGAATTAGTATAGTTCTTTAGATAACTTATACCAATTTGGACCTCTTCACCACTCTCAAAATGAGTAAGCCAGGCAGTAGAACCTGATACTCTGTTCACAATATAGTGAGAACTCTCACTAATAATGGAACCTTGCTTTAACTGATTTATTTGCTCAATCATATCAAATTAGTTATTATTTATCAAATATCCACTTTCACCATAATTAGTGCTTCTATATCTCTTCAAGTCCTGCTGATACTTCTCTGTATTTGCATATCCACAGGGATTCATAAATTCAGGACAGAATCCTCTATAGATACATTCTGGAACCATCTTATCTGCCATTACTGGGTCTACTTCCCTAATAGCATCTTGTACCTGTTTCCATGCTTCTCTTGTTTCTTTAGATGCACAACTACATAATCTCTTTCTTGATATACTTATCAAAGCCTGAGCATTAGCTGTCATATCCATATCATTTGTAGCACCTTGTGGTAGTTCATTCCTTGAAGATACATTATACTCATCTAAGATAGCTCTTCTATCTCCTCTTTGAGAATGAACAAACTTCTCACAGCCTTCATGGTGTCTAACTAGATGCGTAGTAACCCATTGCATAATATCAGACCAAGTCCATTCATATTCAATTAGTCTTATAGGACTATGTTCAGCTAAAAGCATTTTAGCTTTCCAACTATTAGAAGGTTCTTTATCTAAAGGTTTTTTACCTATAGTTCTTCTTGCAGCATTTAAGGCTCTCTTCCAAAGAGTAGCCTTTTCCATTCTAATAACTTTACTCATATAATTATATTTCTACAGTAATTGTTTTAATTAAAGGTTTAAGAACAGAAGTACCTTTAGAAATACTAATCATCCTTAATTTATTATTACTATTATACTCATTAAATATATTTAATGCCTCTTCAAAACTATCAGCTTCTACTAAAGTAACCTCCTTTAAACCATAATCTATATATTCTATTTTATAAGTATCTTGTCTAACTATTTTCATTTTAGATGTATTTAATTATATATCTTCTTCAAAAATATCTATTGCAATCAGACCTAATAAACAGACAATAAATAAAGCTACTAGTGTAGGTAAATAATGAAATAAACCATATACTATTATTAAAACAATAATAAGAGCAAGTATTACTCTTATTATTGTTATATAATCTATTTTATTTTTCATTCTTGAATTACTTTAAAATCGTCTATATTCCACCCTCTTACATCTTTAATTATTAAAGAATAATTAGGGTTAGTAATATCTTTACTTATAAAACTATCATTAAGTATATCACCTACTTCATGAGGTAAATATATTTGTTTTTCTACTGCTTCTTCTAAATTACAATAAGTATAATCATTAAAGGTAGTACCATCATCATCCTCTATTACCTTATAATCATCTACTGTAATTTTAAAAGTTTTAGAGATAGATAAACATACTGTAACTTCTATTTCTACAGGTTTATTTTCTTTCTTATTCCATGGAGAATTAGCTTCTTCACTTGTAGTTAACTTAGGATAGTTATCCATAATTATAGTTGTTTAAATTCAATATTTAGATTATCAGACCACATATAAGATACTTCATCAATATTATGATTTAAGTCTTTTAATAAAGAATCAATATCTTCTGTATAGGTAACATTATTATAAATATGTACACTACTAGTATTAAAATCTAACACTATTAAATTAGTCTTTTCCATATTAGTTTTCTTGAATAATATTAAACATACTATCTTCTATTATATCTTTATATTTTTCGTAAGTTTCTCTTATTACCTTCTCTCCTATAGGATGTTCTCTTTTAGAGTCTCTGTCTATACAAACTTGTAGAGGGTAGAGAAGTCTTGGTAGATTATACCATAATCAGAAATACTCCTCATCTGCTAATATTTTCTAACAATATTCCAGATTTTATCTACAATAGACTTTGGCTACAAACTTAAGTAAATAAAATTGAGGTTTGCAAATATATGGAGTTAAATAATATTAATACCACTACCTTGAATACCTCTACAAAGAATTATTTTAGCCATATTATAAAACTCCTTTTGACTATTATTTATAACTATCTAATTGTTCATTTAATGCGTCCATTAGAGCTTGAAAACACTTGCTTACTTTAGGATTTACCACTCCAGCTTCTACAGTCAATGCACTATTATTATAAGTCATTTTCATAGCAGCAATGGGTTTTGCAAAGTACTTATAGATAATATTAAATTTCTCTTTATTCATATTCTTATTCCTTACTCAGACTGTAATATTGCAACAAAAGTAAATATAAATGCAACTAATGTTAAAATACCATATATAAAAATAACATCTGCTTGAGTTATATAGTATGCTAATATTTCCATAGCAAATATTATAATATATACTACAGCTACTAAAATTGCTTTTTTCATATTAGTACTCTTCTATATAATCAGCATCAGGAAAGGTCATTCTTACATCATCCCATGCAGCATCCCTTTCATGCTCTACATCCTCATCATACCTATTACTATAGGTTTCCCTATGTCCATCTTTGAAATGAATTATAAATGTCATACTTCACCACCTAATTGTTTTATTCTATCATTGATATACCAAATAGCCTTCTTTAAATCCTCAATCTCTTTCTGATTATCTGTAAGGCTTGCATCTTGTTTATGGCCTGCTCTTAGAATATATTTTATTGAGTTTCCTAAACAAAAATCCATGTGTCTTGTTATATCAATTACCTCAATTCCACACTTATCTTTAAGCCATGTGTAGTGAGAAGGATGATTA
>ERZ894240.794-NODE-794-length-26217-cov-121.866830_pt1 | contig 26217 bp, 18 predicted proteins | sample MGYA00380298_ERZ894240 | MGnify/ENA primary metagenome ERZ894240 (study PRJEB32331, sample SAMN06328419) | human gut metagenome | biome: human gut microbiome; feature: stool | host: Homo sapiens | collected 2014-06-27 ... | reverse complement strand
AAAAATTCTTTTCAGCACTTTTTATGTGAGCTATTAAAAAATGCAACAGCCCCTTCTTATCAAAATATTTAATTTCTTTTTTTACATTGTCTTAAAATATTTTTAAAATTTAAAGCAAATGTTATTGATGCTACAATAACAGAAGTTATATCTGCCATAGGCTCTGCATAATAAATACTTTTTACCCCTACAAATCTAGGTAAGATTATTGCTAAAGGTACAAGTAGTATAACTTTCCTTAAAAGGGCAATAAAAATAGAGAACTTTGCTTGTCCTAGAGCTAAGAAAGTTACTTGTATAGCTTGTTGAATACCAAAGATGCACATTCCTAAGGTAAATATTGGCATCATTTTTGATGTCAACTCCACTAGCTCCTCTGACTCTGTAAACATCTTTACATAAAAATTAGGAAACAGAACTGCTATTCCTCCCATAAACATTGTTGCCATTAAACAAACTATAAGTAAACCTTTAAAAGTTTTAACAACTCTCTCCCTATTTCCAGCTCCAAAATTATAACTAATAATAGGCTGTACTCCTTGAGCTATTCCAGAAACTGGAACAAATATTAGTTGCAATACACTTGTTAAAATAGACATAGAGCCAACATATAGATCTCCTCCATATTTTTGTAGCCCAGAGTTAAGAGTCAATAAAACTAAACTTTCAGTACTTTGCATTATAAATGGAGAGCAACCTAGAGAACCTATCTTTTTTATAAATTTCATATCTGGTTTTAAATTTTCTCTCTTTATTTTTAGGCTACTCTTCTTCGAAATCAAAAAGTTAACTACCCATATTGCACTAAAAGCTTGAGATATAATTGTAGCCAATGCAGCTCCTTTAACTCCCATATTTAAAATAAAAATAAATATAGGATCTAAAATAATATTTGTAACAGCTCCTATCAAAACTGAAAGCATTGCTACCTTTGCATTTCCCTGTCCACTTATAAAGGTATTCAACCCTAGAGATAACATTACAAAAATTGTTCCATAAAGATAAAGTCCTATATAGTCTTGAGCAAAACCGATAACATTATCACTAGCTCCAAAAGCATAAAGTAAAGGTGTCTTTAAAATTTGAAATATCAACGTCAAAGATAGAGAAAATATGAGTAAAAGAGCTGTACTATTACCTAAAACTTTTTCTGCTTTTTCTTGATCCTTTGCTCCTAATAAAATAGATGCTAATGGTGCTCCTCCCTGTCCAGCAAATGCACTAAAAGCTGATACTACCATAATTATAGGAAATGTAACTCCCACTCCAGTAAGTGCTAAAGAGCCTATTTCTTTTATATGCCCAATATATATTCTATCAACAATATTGTATAGAACATTTATTAGTTGAGCTAAAACTGAGGGTATCGCCATTGTAAAAAATAATTTTCTCAATGGTTCTTTTCCTAATTTCTGTGATTCTTGATTTTTTGCCATTTTTTCCTCTCCTTTTATTTTTTTCTAATTATATCATATTTTTAATATAATAAACAATAAATCACTATTTTCTTAAAGTAATAAATTTTTTCTTTATAATTTATATAGGCTTCATTAAAACCTAACTTTATTGATTTTTCTTTCTACAATTTGACTTTTTGAAATAGAATTGTTATAATTAAAGTACCCTAAAGGGCACAAAATAATTGTTATATAATCGTCAATGAGATAAGCTTTCACTCCGCCGTGAAAGCTTATTTCATGTCTATAAAGTTTTGACGAACTTTGTAGACAGTAGCTATAACATTATTTTGTGGAGGTTCAGAAATGAACATAATTATTTCAAATCCAGTTATCAATTTGGATGGCGGAGCTATTCTTTTTATTGGAATAGTTTTCCTTATTGCATGGTGGATTAAAAAGCACAATTAATTCTGACCTCACACCCTATGGGGTTTTTTATAAAAAAATGTCAAAAACTTTCTACTAACTAACTTCATTATAAATTATTCTTTTTTTTAAAATTATCATATAAGCAAAACTCTTCATTTATTTTTATAATTATTAAAACAAGAATTTCTAAAAATTTAAAATAGTCATTAAAATGTTGACTTCCATCTGTTGAATGAGTTCCATGAGCATATTTATTTCTAAGTTCTAAACCATTACTAAATTTAGAATTTAAATAAAAATTTAAATAGTCATATTCATTTTTTGAAAATAATGTATTTTCGTAGCAAATCATCTCTTTTTCTTTTAAGAACTCAATCTTTTTTTCCTTTTTTTGAAAATAATTAATACATAAAACATCTTGTTCGTATAATTTTTTTAAAATAATTATTAAATCTAAATCAAAACTTAAATCTCCTTTTTCATTTTCTTGAATAATCTTTTCTTTTAGTAAAAAATCAACTATTGATAATTGAATTTGGGATAACATTGATTTATTTATCCTCTCATTATAGAGTATTTGAATAAAATTTTCATATTTATCTTTTATAGAGGATAGATATGATTGACTAGAGAAAAGATTAAATAATATATTATTTATAGTTTTATTTTCTTTATTAATATAAACATATTTTTTATCTAATAAACTTTTAATATCTTCAAATCGAATTTGATCTGTAATAAGCTCTAAAATTTCATTATCTATCTCGTTATAATCTCTATACAAAGAAAATTCTTTAAGAATTCTTTCAATTTCACTAATAATACATTTACATTTTTCTAAATAAGTTAAATTTTCAGAGGGTAAATTTATTGTAAAATTTTTTACTCCAAACTCATTTAATAAATATTCTTTAAAAAACCATTCTAAGACTTCTTCTAATCTTATTCCATTTTCTTTTAATAAACTATAATATGATTTAATTTCAGCTTCTGTTTTAATTTTTTTACTATTAAATACATTTCCAGTTATATATTCATTTTTAACTTGGGATCTTAAAAAACGACTTTCAAAAAATCCAATTTCACCCCTTTTTTTAACATTTGTAAAAATAAAATAGTTATCAACAATTTCAAAAAGATAAATAAAATTATTCAATATAGTAGGATAATCTAAGTTTTGAATGATCCAATCTAAATTATATTTAAATTTTTTTATATAATTATTATTTGAAGTCTCTTTCTCTATTATCACATAGTTAGCTTGATTTGGCTGAAATGATATTTTATATCCATATGTATAATAATTATTATTTTCAAAAAAACTTTCTGTTAATTTATTATAAAGTATTTTTGCTTTTCTTTTTAAAAATGGAGATAAAGTTAAGTCTTGATTTGATGAAGATTTTAGTATTAATCGAAAATAATTTAATTTTTTTAAATCCTCTGTAATATATAATTCTAGTTGTTTTTCTTTTTCTACTTTTGTTAAAGAAATAGGAAAAAATAATCTAGATTGGTTATTTTCTTTTTCTGTAAAATATTCATCTAAATATAATTCAACACTTCTATCGTTATGTAAGAGAAGATAATTTTTTATTAATTTATCGTAATAAGCAACTATTGATTTATATTTTAATATATGGTTAATATAAAAATCATTTAGCTTTAAAATATTTTCAAAAGTCTCTTCTTTTATTTTTTTATAGATTTTATATTCAGAGAATATTTTCCAAAAGTCATCAATATATATAATATCTATTGTAGAAACTTTATTAATAATATTATCAGTAGTTATTTTGCTTAAAAATTTTCCTAAAACTTTTGGGAATTCTAGCACTTTATTTTGATAATCTTGTATTTGATCGTTTGTCCAATCTTTATGAAATATATTATTTTCTACAAAACATTTTATATTCATAAGTTCTAAAATATCGTTAATATCATTGTATTCTATATTTGAATTAAAAAGATCTAATTTTTCTTTTAATTTATCTATATAAAATCCTATAGATAAATCATATACTGAAAAAAATTTTATTCTATCTCTCATATTCCTCCTAATTAATTCTATTTTTATATGAAAAAAGTACCAAAATTAATTTTAGTACTTTTTCTTAGTTCTATCTCTCTTCCAAACATCTTCTTAATAGCTCTATTGCAGGTTCATCATCATTGTTTCCTGTGCCAAGCTCTCCACGAAAAGCTCTATCAAGTATTGTTTTCTCAAGAATTTCAATTTTATTTTCTAAAGAGATAAGCTCTGAAATTCTATTTTCCTCTTCAAATACCTTATCTAAAACTCTTACTATCTCTTTTTGCTCTTCTAATGGTGGTAGAGGGAATAATGCAGTTTTTAAGAAATCAACAGGAACTCTTTGAAAACCTACACTTCCAGTCATATTATATTTAGCCTCTTTTCTAAAGCTTTCTTGTCTTAAAAAGATATGTAATAATTTATTGATTATTCCTTGATAACATCTTAAAACGTGAAATTCAGTTGTACCATATCCAATATCATTTTTTAAGTTTTTAGCAATAGCACATTTTCCATTTTCCATACAAGGAGTTATTTTAGCAAAAAGTACATCTTCTTCTATAAATTGAGTATATCCTTTTTTTAATTTTGAATACTTTTCATATTCCATTTCCTCTATTTTTCCTGTCTCATCTGAAACAGCTTTCATAGGAACAAAAGATATTTCTTCATCATCATTAAAATCAAGAATTTTCTTTTTAGGGTTAATCTCTGTTATATCCCCTAATCTAGTCCATACCCAATTATTAGGCAATTTATAAGGCTCTTCCTCTGCTCCTACTAACATTTCATCAATAGTTTTTAATTTAGGTTTAGCAGGTTTCTTTCTTCCCTCATCTTCAGCCTTTTTACACTCATCTTCCCATAGTTTAAGCTTTTCATCATTGATTTTAACAAGAAGTTCTCTTGCATTTTCAGTATGGTTTTCACCTCTCCACTTCTCTGTCAGCTCTCCACTAAATGCTTTAGAGAGAATAGCCTCTCTCCTTGAAGTAGTTTTCTCTTTTACCTCTTCAATAATCTCTTTTATTTTTTGAATCTTTTCAAATAGAGAATCTAATTTTTCTACTATTCTTTTTTGTTCTTCTAGTGGGGGTAAAATAAATTTTATTTTAGATAGATTTACTGCATTTAACTTGGGTTGTGCACTTCCTGTTACATATTCTTTCAAATCTAAATTATTATAAAAATAAACAAAAAATTTATCAATAATCGCACTTTTATTTTTTAAAATATGTGCATGATTATTTACCCAAAACTTTCCACAAGCAATAAAAGCATTTTCTTTACTTCTTGATAATAAATTAGCTCCATCTTCTCCTAATAAAATATATTTTCCATCAAAAATATATTCATCTATATAATCAATTATTCCCGTAGCTCCATAATATGGATAGATTTTAGGATTTTTTATTTTATTTCTTTCATCTAAACTAACTGGTTTTCTTTTTTTATCAAAGCTTTCTGTTATATCCCCTAATCTAGTCCAAACCCAATTACTAGGCAATTTATAAGGCATCTCCTCTTTAGCTACTATTGATTGCTCCAATCTCTCCTCAATAGAAAGCTCCCCTTTTTTCTTAGGCATCTCTCTTCACCCCACAAAGATCAAGCTCCTTTAAGATACCCTTTAACAGATCAAGTGCCTCTTCCAATCTCTCTATACACTCTTCCCCATTTTCAATAGGATTTTGTAACTCCTCTTGAGAGTCCTCAACCTTTAAAAGCCCCATATCAAGTGAGTAATCTTTCTTCTCAATCTCCTCTAAAGTAACCTTTGTCCATCTCTCTAACTTCTCTTTCTCTGTCTCATTGTTGAATGTTCTTTCAAACTCCTCAAAATGCTCCTTAGTTAGTGGGTTAGTCTTACCAAAGTTAGGCATATTACTTCTTAAATCATAGTACCAAATCTCTTTGGTGTTATTCTCATTTCCCTTCCCTCTAGTGAAAAATAGTACATTTGTCTTTACCCCTTGAGCATAGAATATACCTGTTGGAAGTCTTAAAATTGTGTGAAGATTGCATTTATTCATCAAATCTATACGAATATCCTTTCCAACTCCCCCTTCAAATAGCACATTATCAGGTAAAACTATACCTGCTCTTGCATTTCCAGTTGTATTCAAAGAGTTATAGATCACTTGTAAAAAGTTTAACTGCTTATTTGAAGTATCATAGATAAGGTCATCTCTAGTGGCTCTCTCTCCCCCTTTTTTTGTTCCAAATGGTGGGTTAGATAGAACAACATCAAAACCATTTAACTGCTTTCCAAACTCTGATAGAGTGTCACCTTGAATAAAATTTCCCCCAATGTCGTGAAGAATAGCATTCATAAGCCCCAATCTATGTGTATCAGGCACTAACTCACAAGCAGAGAAAGCTTTAGTTTCTTGAAACTCTCTCTCCTCGTCACTGATAGTTCTCTCATCAGTTCCAAAATAGTCATCATACTTGTTTCTTAGATATTTATCAGCCTCAATTATAAAACCAAAAGTCCCCCCAGCAGGATCGCAGATTTTCTCTCCTAAATCTGGAGCAACAATTCTCACAATAGAATCAATTAAAACTCTAGGTGTGAAGTATTGCCCTGCCCCTGACTTCTTCTCTGAGGCATTTTTCTCTAAAAGTCCCTCGTATAGATCCCCTAAATTTTCCTTATCTTCAGAGTACCACTCAATTTTATTGATCTCTGTAAATATCTTTTTAAGGTTTGCAGGTTCACCAATTCTTGTTTGAGCATTTCTATATATTGTTCCAAGAGTTGATGATGATTTACCAAGATTTAAAAGAGCCTCTTGATACTTCCCTCTAAGCTCTGTACCATCAAGTTTAACTAGCTCTCCCCATCTGTACTCCTCTGGAATACCGATTTTCTCCTCTGTTTCCAACTCATTGGCAATTCTTAAAAATAGAATATATGTTAGCTCTGTTACATATTCGTGATATGTAATTCCGTCATCTCTCAATACATTACATAAATTCCATAGTTTTTGTACAATCTCATTATTAGTCATCTTTTTCCTCACAATCAATTTTTATTTTTATACTTAATTTATTTAATACATCGTTAGTTTTTGACAAAGTACCTTTGTAGTTACTTTTATTAGTCAATTTTAGTCATCAAAACTAATATTTTAAATATCAGCTAAATTCCATGTCGTAGAATAAAGAGAGAGTAAAACTCATCTGACTAAAATTCCGAAACTCGACTTCGTCTCAAACACGTCGGAATTTTTAGTGTCAGATTTCGTAACTCTCTCTAATATTCTTCTCCAAATTCCATTTTAGCTGATATTAGAGATTAATTCTCCCTAACATCAAGTTGACGTAATTTCCAAAAGTAGAGGAGCTTTAGCGACTACTACTTTTGAGACACAGGCGAAGTCCTGTGTTACATTAAGGATCACAGAAACTCCGTTTCTGCGTCTCAATAATCATAGTCGTTTTATCAAACTCCTTGATTATTGGAACTTTGCTGTAAACCTAGCGATATGCTAGATAATTAAATTTAATTTAAAAGTATTCCATCATAGATAATATCCATTATCTCATCAAGTTTACCTTGTAAAATCTCATCTATTTTTTTAATTCCCCCATACTGCTTTTTAAATATTCCACTATCAAAATCCTCTTTAGATATATACTCATCTTCACTTTTTAAAACCATCTCTATTCTGCTAATAATCTTTTCTTGACGAGCATTCCATCTATTCACTTTTTTAATTTTCTCCATAACTCTCTCAATCTTTCTATCTCTACTGATTAACTCCTCATCTTTTTCATCAATAGCATATTTCACAAAAGATAGAATATCTATTAAAATATCCTCATTTTTTAGATTTTGATAAGCAGTATTAAGCTTTGTTTTGCTATATCCATAGGCATCTAATTTAGATTTAATATCCTTTAAATCCTCTTTAGTAAAAGCTTTAGGATTTGTTTTCAATATCTTTAGTGCCTCAATTTTATCTTCATTTTCCTTGATATATTGTTTAAAACTTTCAAGATAATCTTCAGGAGTTTTATCCTTTCCAAAGCTTTGTTTGAAATCTGTAACAACATCATCAGCCTCAGCAATTATCTGATAATTTTCCCTTTTTAAGCTATCCAAATATATTAAAAACTCTTTTTCCTTTTCTAAAACCTTGATTTTCTTGTTATCTGGGGTATTTTTCAGATCCACAAGATAACTATCTATATTAGTTACCTCTTCTCCCCTCATATATCCAGAAAATGCTTTAATTTCATTTGATTTTTTCTCTTTAATAATATTTTTCTTTCTTTGAATCCGTCCAATAATTTGATCCATAAGGTATGAAGTAGCTTTTTCATCAGCCTTTATAGTGTCAAATTTTTCAAATAGCTCCTTTACAGAGGTTTTAGGGTTTGCCACCACAGGTTTCATATCTGAATACTTTTCTAAATCCTCATAGATTCCCACAGCATCATATATTTTAAAACACTCTTTTTTAATCTCTTTGCAAAGTCTAGTTGCCCTACCTATCATTTGCTCATATAGAATTCTGCTTTTAACCTTTCTTAAAAAAACTAAATTACAGATTTTAGGCACATCTATACCAGTTGTTAAAAGATCAACTGTAACTGCAATAGTTGGGTAGCTGTCATTTTTAAACTTTCTTATAAGCTTGTCCACATCTTTTACAGAGCCAGTTATCTTTTTAATCATATCGTTATTCATAGAGTAATCCCCAAGCTTGTCATACTCCTCTTTTAAAATCCTAACAACCATATCAGCGTGCTCATCATTTGCACAGAAAATAAGGGTTTTCTCCTCACCAGTAGGATCAATTCTCTCTACCAGAGCACTGCAAATAGCACGATTAAACCCCTCTGTAATAACCTTTGTATTAAACTTGCTAACATCAAAATTAAGCTCGTCCTCTAGGTTTTCTATTGTTTTTACCTCTTGAGAAACCTTGTCATATACCTTGACTTCACAACCTTTTTCAAAAGTTATACCATCTTTAGAGAGCTTAGTTTCCATAATATATGGTGGCTCAAAGTCTACCAAATACCCGTCTAATACAGCTTGTCTATATGAATACTCATACACAGGCTCACCGAAAATATCATAGGTGTGTAGAGCTGGTGTAGCTGTAAGAGCTATCTTGTCAGCATCAAAATACTCAATTACATTTCTATATTTACTTTGATACTCCTTCTCATCTCTAATCAATGTTTCCTCTTCAGTTGGTATCCTATCTAACACATACCCTCTATGTGCCTCGTCAACTATGATACAATCATACTTTCCAACTGATAGATAATTCTCATCACTTGGAGAAAGCACCCTTTTTATAAGCCCTTGAATAGTTACAATATGCACTCTTGTATCAGTTTCAGGGAATTTCTCCTCAAGCCCCATTATACTATAAATTTTAGATAGTGGAAATTGCTCCTCAATCTTTACATTTTTAAAGGTATCATCTGCTTGTTCCCCTAAACTTGCCCTGTCCACAACAAACAAAATTCTGTTGTACTTCTTGCTTTTTAGCAATCTGTATATCAATGCCAAGGCTGTTCTTGTTTTCCCTGTACCTGTTGCCATTGTTAAAAGTACCTTGTGTTTACCACCTATCAAAGCCTTTTCCACAGCCTCAATAGCCTCAGCTTGATAATATCTCAAATTAAGCCCATCAGGTGATCTAAGATAATCTAAAGAGTTTTCAGCCAATGTTTTATTAGCTAACTCCTCATCTTTATTTAATAAAATCTCCAAATCCTCTGGAGCATAGAAACCTTTTAAAGCTTTTGGAAGATTTCCAGCTTTTCTACCATCTAAAAACCATATACCAGATTTCTCAATAAATTCTTTGTTGTATTCACGTCCATTTGCTGAAAATAGAAATGGTACTTTATAACTTCCAAAAGGTAAGCCATCACAGAAACTTATATCCTCTCTAAGCTCTGCCCCCTTGGCATACATATCTGAGTCCACATTGAGAGCAGTTAGAACATCTACCCCCATTTTCTTTGCCTCAATTACCCCATAGAACTTGTTTTTATAGAAAAGTGCATAGTCAGCCCAACCTTGCTCACCATCTTCTTTTTTACAAGGCCACTCAGCTATTGCCATTGCCTTGCTTTTATCAGGTAAAACCTTTCTATATCTGTAATTCAAAATAGGGGTATTAACTTCCCAACCAGCCTCTCTCAACTGATCATCAATTAAAACCCTTGTCTCTTCCTCACTTAACTCCATAGGCTTTTTGTTTTTGATAATTCTCTTTCTCTCTTCAGGTGTCTTAAATGAGATATCTTGAACCTTTAGATTTTGCAACTCCCTCTCTCTACTTTCCACTTGAGAGAGCAATGCCTCATATTTTTCCTTGTAATCTATATATTCAGGTGTTTTATACACTATATTGTCTGAAGTGAAAGTGTAGTCACTACCATATACCTCATTGAACCACCCACATAGTTTTACTACTAAAGATAGTAAAACCTCTGCCTCTGATAACTCACCTTTCATATTGTGTACTGCTGTATTTCCAGCTTTTCTAATCTTATGGAAAATTCTATCTATATCATCTGGAATTAAACCATTTTCTTTTAACATTCTAATTCTGTCAACTTGATTTTCAACCTCTGGTAACTCCTCAACTTTTACCATTAGTTTTGCTATGTACTCCCCCAACTGCCTAATTTTAATAATTGCTGTGTTGGGATCTTTGTGCAGTGTGTATTCTGCCATCTCCCCAATTTGAGCTAAAGCACTCCAATCTTTTTTTAGAAAATAAAAATTAGTTGCCATTAAATCACCCCAAAATACAAATATCTTATGTTTTTTAAATCTTAGTTTCATTTTAACATATAATTAAAGCAGTTGCTATCACTTTAATTAGTTTACTTTGATAGGGTTCATTTTTTATTTTTCAATAAAGTCAATTTATAATTTCCTTAGAAACAAAAAAGGGAGAAAAAATTCTCCCTCTTTATAAAAAGATAATATTTTTAAAATTATTCCCACTCTATTGTTGCAGGTGGCTTACTAGAAATATCATAAGTTAATCTATTAATTCCTTTAACTTCATTCAAGATTCTATTTGAAACTCTTTCTAAGAATTCAAATGGAAGGTGTGACCAAGTAGCAGTCATAAAGTCAATTGTATTAGCAGATCTTAATACTGCTGTATATTCATATGTTCTTTCATCTCCCATAACTCCAACTGATTTAACAGGTAAAAGAACAACGAAAGCTTGGCTAACTTTATTGTAAAGATCAGCAGCTCTTAACTCTTCGATGAATATATCGTCTGCTTCTCTTAAAATATCAGCTTTTTCTTTATCAACTTCACCAAGGATTCTGATTCCTAGTCCAGGTCCTGGGAATGGGTGTCTGTCGATCATATGATCAGGGATTCCTAACTCCCTTCCAACTTTTCTAACTTCATCTTTGAAAAGTTCTCTTAGAGGTTCAAGAAGTCTGAATTTCATATCTTCAGGAAGTCCACCAACATTGTGGTGAGATTTAATAGTCATTGAAGGTCCTTTTACTGACATAGATTCAATAACGTCAGGATAGATAGTTCCTTGAGCTAAAAATTCTACATCTGTAAGTTTTCCAGCTTCTTCATCAAACACTTCGATAAATTCTTTTCCAATTATTTTTCTTTTCTTTTCAGGATCAGAAACTCCTGCAAGTTTAGAAAGGAATCTTTCTTCAGCATCTATACATTTGATGTTCATATGGAAATTTTCACCATAAACTTCCATAACTTTTTTAGCTTCATCTTTTCTTAAAAGTCCAGTATCAACGAAGATACAAGTTAATTGATCTCCAATTGCTTTGTGGATAAGAGTAGCAGCAACAGAAGAGTCAACTCCTCCTGAAAGTCCTAAAAGAACTTTTTTATCTCCTACAGTTTCTCTTATGCTTTTAATAGTTTCTTCTATGTAGTTACCCATAGACCAGTTTTGTTCACATTTTGCAATATTGAATACAAAGTTTCTTAAAATTTGTGTTCCATATTCAGAGTGAGTAACTTCAGCATGGAATTGGATACAGTAAGAATTGATATCTTTGTTGTAAGTAGCAGCTACACAAGAAGTAGTATGTCCGATTTGAACATATCCAGGAGCCATTTTAGTTACATGGTCATTGTGACTCATCCAAACTTTAGAATTATTAGGTACTCCTTCAAATAGAGGACTATCAGGACAATCAATAATAAGTTCAGCCTTACCAAACTCTTGTTTGTCAGCTCTTGCAACTTCTCCGCCCATTAAGTGAGTAGTTAATTGCATTCCATAACAGATTCCAAGAACTGGGATACCTTTATAGAATAAATCTTTATCAATAGTAGGAGCTCCTTCAGCATAAACAGAAGCAGGTCCTCCAGAAAGAATTATTCCTTTAGGTTTTCTAGCTAGGATTTTATCTAAAGGTTCGAAATAAGGAACAACTTCAGCATAAACACCCATTTCTCTGACTCTTCTAGCAATCAATTGATTGTATTGAGAACCAAAGTCCAGTATTACAATACTATTTTCTTTCATAAAAACCTCCAATTTAAAATAAAAGGAGCAAAAATGCTCCTTGTTTTACAAAGTTAAAAACAAATATCATTTTCTACAATCATACATCAAATATTAATATTTGCTTTATTATAAAATTTTACCATAAAACCTAATCTCTGTCAAAAAAATATTTTTTTAAAAATTTAGCAACTCCATTGTTATCATTAGTGTCAGTAACATAATCAACACTTGCCTTTACCTCTCTTGTAGCATTTCCCATAGCAACACCATATTTAACTGCTCTAAGCATCTCTATGTCATTAGTAGCATCACCAAAAGCAACACACTCTTCAGGAGATATTCCATAAGTCTTCAATACTCTTTTTAAAACTAATCCCTTATTAACCTCTCTATTTAAAACCTCATATAGGATATCTGTTGATTTAGCAGTATAAACTTTATCTCCTAATATTTTTTGTACTTCTCTATGCACTCTTTCTAAAGTTTCAGGTTCTTCATCTGTTCCTAAAAAAACTGATTTTGTCATCTTATAATCATCAAAATCATAGAAATCTTTCTCAATAGGTATCATATCTCTCTCACTACCATATCTAATAACCTCTCTTCTTGAAGAATCTTCAACATACCATTTATTATTTTGGTAAAGATTTAGAGGTACTCCCAATCTTTTACTTATTCTTATCAACTCTTTTACATGATCTTCTTCTAAAGGAAGTTCAAAAATTACCCTATCACTTTCATAAGCTACTACCTTTGCTCCATTATATGCAATAACTACTCCTCCAGCATCTAAATCTAAGGCATAGGGTTTAGTAGCTAAATATGTTCTTCCTGTAACTAAAAATATTTTAACTCCTCTTCTATTTAATTCTTTTAATATCTCTCTATTTGTTTCAGATATTTTTTTATCACTTGTCAATAATGTTCCATCTAAATCTAATGCAATAGCTTTTAATTTCATTTTACCACCTCTCGTATCAAATCAAAATAGATGCTGCTTTATGTAGCTATTATATCACTTTTTATATTGAAATTAAATGATTCTATTGAGCAAAAAATCACAAACTTATTTTAAATGGTGTTTTAAAGAATTTGTTATGTTATAATAAAATAAAAAAATTTATTTTTATGGAGGCAACAATGATAAAAAATATTATATTTGATTTAGGAAATGTATTAGTTAAATATTCACCTGAAAATTTTTTAAAAAAATATATTAAACAAAAGAATCAAGAAACTTTTATTACAAATATTTTTAAAAGTAAAGAATGGTTAGAGTTAGATAGAGGGACTTTATCATATGAAGATGCTGTTGAAATTTTTTCTAAAAGAGTTCCAGAAGAAAAAGAAAATATAGAGAGGTTATTTAGAGAAAATATATCTTCTTGTATATCTCCAATAGAAGAAAATGTAGAGATTATGAGAAACCTTAAAAAGAATGGATATAGTGTATATATTCTTTCAAATTTCCATCAACCAGCTTTTGAATATATAAAAGAAAACTGGGATTTTATAAGTGAATTTGATGGAGATGTAATTTCTTGTTACTATCATTATATTAAACCAGAGAAGGCTATATATGAAACTATTTTAAACAAATATAATTTGGTTCCAAGTGAAACTATTTTTATTGATGATGTAGAGGCAAATATTAATGGTGCAAAGGAAGTTAATATAGATGGAATCCACCTTCCTGATTTTAAAAATTTAAAAGCTCTTTTAAAAGATAAAGAGATAAAATTTTAAAAAAAGATACCTGTTTTTTATAGTTTCATTTTTTTATTTAATTATTCCTAATTTTAATAACAACTTGAATTTATATTTCATACTAAATTTAACTTTTTATCATACACAAAATATATTTTTTATAGTATAATACAGAAAAGCTATATTTTATGTCTGTAATTGAGAATAATCAATTTGTAATTAAGGGGGAAGAAAAATGTTTTTATCACCAGAAGAAAAATTACTAGCTTTTAGGAAAAAACATAAAATTACTCAAGGTGAGCTAGTAGGTGAAGACATCACAAGAGTTTTTTTAGGAATGATTGAAATAGGAAAAAGATCGCTAACTGAAAAAACAGCAAAATTATTATGTAAAAATTTTAATAGAATTTTAAAAGAAAGGGGAATTAAAGATTCTATTAAAGTTGAGGAATTAATGAAAACAAAAGAACAACAAGCAATAGAATTTCTCCAAGAAATTTTAAAAAGAGATAATATCTCTTCAAAAGAGATTATATGGGATATTGAGGAGTCTCTTTATGAATTAAATGATCTTAAAAGAGGAAACTATTGTTTAAAGCTATTTGAAAAATTCTATTCTTTAAAAGAATATAAAATAGCAAAGAATTATCTCTTAAAATCTATGCATAGAGTAAAAGATATAGAAACTATAAAATTAAACCTTTTAAAAATTTTTGAATTAAATAATATACTTGCTGATTATGAAGGTAGTATTTTTGCTTACAAAAGATTTAAAGATAGATTTGAGAAGGAGAAATGGTGCGAGGCTTTAGAAAAAATATTATTTAATTACTCATATGCTCTTATTAAATGCAAAGAATATGAAGAAACTTTTCAAACTTTACAACTGATTATAAAAAAATCTAAAAATGATAAAATACTATTTGAAACTAGAAAACTATTAGGTAAAGCTTATAAAAAAACTGGAGATTATCTTCATGCAACAAAAGAATATACCTCTCTTGCTAAAGGAAAAGTTCCTCAAGACAAAGCTGAGGCATATAGCAATATGATTGAAATAGCTTTAGAAACTGATGATATTTCTCTTTTAAAGAAATTTTATGAAAAATGTAAAATTAATTATGAAGTAGAGAGAATAAAAGATGATAAATTGAATTTTGAAATTTTAATTTGGTTAGGAAAAGGAGCTAAAAAACTTCAAAAAAATAAAGATAGTAAAGCTTTCTTTATGGAGGCTCTAATGGTTGGAAAGAACAATAATTATTCTGTTGAAAAGAGAATGGAAATAATTTCTGAACTATTCCAAATATTTGAAAAAAGTGATTTTTTCTCTGTTCAAAGCATTGAAAATGAATACTTTAATTTATTGATTGATGAGAAAAATTATAAACCTGGTATAAAAATTTTAGAATATTACTATAAAACTCTACCTTCTGAATTAGAAAAAAAATTTAAAATATTCAATTAAAAGAAAAAGGCTATTGCATTTACTACAATAGCCTTTTTAATTATTATTTTATAAACTCTTTTAATTCCTCTTTAGGAAATCTTATAATTGGTTGTCCCTCTGAATGAGGAGCTAACTCATACATATCAAATTTAAAACATATATCATTTCCTTCAAAATACATAGCAGAATCATCTAAGTTTATATCTACATCTTCAAAGAAATTAACTTCTTTTCCATTAGAATTTAAAACTATCTTTCCACTACTTTTATTTATTATATTTTTAATTTGATCAACTATATATTCTTTTGCTCCTTCTTTAAAGAAAGTATCAAAAGTCACAAAAGATCCATCAGAATTTCTTATATTTATTGACTCTGATGCTTGAATTCCATTAGCATCATTTTCTCCTATTGAATAAGTTTCTAATAAAATTGAAGTTATACCAAAGTCATTTTCAAAAGTTTGATAACTTTCAATATACTCAGCAGGACTACCTTCTAATCTATTTACCATACTTTCAATAGTAGCATCAGCAATCTCTGACAATTCAACATTTAATTTTTCTATCTCTTTGTTTCTTATTCCCTTTATTTGAGGAATTTCAATTTTATAAGAGTAGTCATCTCCATTTTTTTCATAAGTAAGCGAATCAACTACAATTTTCTTCTGTCCACCACAAGCAGTAAAAATAATTAAAGTAAGCAATAAAAGTATTTTCTTCATTCTAACCTCCAATTTTATTTCCCCTTTCTTTAATATACCATTTGTATGAACAAAATCCTTTTAATATTTTGTATTTCTTTTATAAAAATTAGGAGAGAATAAAAATAGTATTGGGAATATTTCTAATCTTCCTAACAGCATACTAAATGATAATATTATCTTATTTACAGAAGAGATATTCGCATAGTTACAAGTAGGACCTACAACTCCCATTCCTGGACCTATGTTATTAAATGTAGCAGTTACAGCACTAAATGCAGAAACAAAATCTGGCATCTCAAGTGAAACACAACAGATTAAAATTAAGAAAATAGTAATATAGATAGAAAGATATATACTAATTCCTTCTAATAGTTCTTTAGGTACAGCTTTACCATCCATTCTTAAACTCATAACTCTGTTGGGAGTTCCTATTTTTTTAAATTCATTTATTACATTTTTAAAAAGTAATACTACTCTTGAAATCTTTAATCCTCCAGCTGTAGAACCAGCACAACCTCCAACAAACATTATTATTAACAGTATTGTTTTAGAGAACACTGGCCATTTATCAAAGTCAGCAGTAGAAAATCCTGTTGTTGTTATGATAGAAGATACTGTAAAGAAAATATCTCTTATCATTGTTGAAAAATCATCATACATAGAGTGAATATTAAAAGCAATTAAAGCAATTGCTCCAAAAACAATTAATAAATAGTATCTTAACTCTTCATTTGTATATACTTGTTTAAAATTCTTTAAAAGTAAAGCATAAAATAAGTTAAAGTTCATACCAAATAAAAGCATTGCAACTCCTAGTATATACTCAACAGCTGGACTTTGATAATAAGCAACACTTGTATTTTTTATACCAAACCCTCCAGTTCCTGCTGCTCCAAAAGCATGAAGAATAGAATCAAACCAAGGCAGCCCTGTTAGTTTTAAAAGTATAATTACTATTATAGTTATAAAAATATAAATCAAATATAAAATTCTTGAGTTATACGACATTTTTGCCACTATCTTTCCAAACGTTGGCCCCGGAACTTCAGCTTTCATTATATGCAAAGATTGATTACTATTTTTAGGAAGAATTGCCAAAGCTAACACAAGAACTCCCATTCCTCCAACAAAGTGAGTAAAACTTCTCCAAAATAATAGAGACTTACTCATAGATTCTACATCTGTTAAAATACTAGCTCCTGTCGTTGTAAATCCACTTACAACCTCAAAAAAAGCATCTATAAAAGATGGAATCTCTCTACTTATTACAAAAGGTAAAGCTCCAAATATTGAAAGCATTATCCATGAAAAAGCAACTATTATTAGTCCCTCTTTAGCAAAAATCTTTTGATTTTTAGGCAATTTAAAAGATAATCCAAAACCTGATACTGCCAATGCAACTATTGTTATTAAAAAGGCAAATACTACCTTTTTCCCATCACTATACGCTACACTAAGAATTAGAGGAATAAGCATAAACAGAGCCTCTAATTTTAATATCTGACCTATTATATACCATATCATCTTATTATTCATCTATCTATCTTCCCCATTACATTAATATTTTATTTACATCATTTAGATACTTTTCAGTAGTTACTATAATAACTCTATCACCAAATTTTATAATATCACTTCCATCTGGGAAAATAAGCTGATTATCTCTAATAATATATGCAATAAGAAGATTCTTTTTAATATTTAAATCTTTTAAAGGTATATTACAAATTAAACTATTTTCTGGAACTTTAAATTCTATTGCCTCTACATTATTATCAGCTATTCTATAAAGAGTTTCTATGTTATCCTCTTTTTGTGAGCTAGCTAACGATCTAACAATTTTTACTATATTATCTGCAACTATCTTTTTAGGAGTTACAATTGATTGAAGTCCTACTAATTCTAGTACATTAAATAGACTTATTCCATTAATTTTTGTAATATTTTTCTTAATTCCTATTTTATTAGCATACATAGAGATGATAATATTTTCTTCATCTATTCCAGTAAGAGAAACACAAGCATCATACTCTCCAAATCTCTCTTCCTCTAAAAGTTCACTATTTGTTCCATTTCCATGTACAACTATAGCATTTTCAAATATTTCGCTAAGGTGCTTAGCTCTATCTTCATTTAATTCAATTATTTTAACATCAATTTTTTTCTCAAGAAGAATAGCAGTTAAATAGTAAGTTATTCTTCCCCCTCCAACTATAACAACTGATTTTATACGTTCTTCTGCATGTCCTAAAGACTTATAAAAATTAGAAAGTTCAGATTGAACACCAGTTACATAGATTTTATCCTTTGCCTCTAAAACAAAGTTTCCAGTAGGAATATACACTTCATTTCCTCTTTTTACAATACACACTATTATTCTCTTGAAGTATTTATTTTTAAACTCTGAAAGTTTTATTCCATCTAAATAACTTCCCTCTGTAACCATTAATTCAACAATATTTACTTTATTTTCAGAAAAACTTTCAACATTTAGAGCTGTTGGAAATTCTAAGTTTTTAGCTATATAATAAGCTGCTTCTGCTTCAGGATTTAACATTACATCAATTCCTAAAGACTCACTCATAAATTTCATTTGAGTGAAATATTCAGGATTTCTAACTCTGGCTATACTATATTTTGCCCCAAGTTTTTTAGCCATAACTGATGATATTATATTGATCTCATCAGATTGAGTTACTGCTATAAAAACATCACATGATTTAACATTTGCTTCAGTTAAAATATCACAGTTAGCTCCATTTCCCATAAGCCCCATGATGTCAGATGATGAAAGAACTCTATCCAAAATCTTTGAATTTTGTTCAATCAAAGTAATATCATTCCCCTCGCTAGCTAAGTCTTTACAAAGTGATTCCCCTATTTTTCCTGCTCCTACAATTATAATTTTCATAAAACAACCCCTATTTTTTTTGATATTCCATTAGCTATTATATCATAAAACATAAAAATATTTTATAATTATTTTATAAAGCAGTGTTCACTTTGTATTTTAATTTACATACAAATGTCTAAAAAATAAATTTTACAATATTACACTGTTCTTTTTTTTAAATATTTAGTATAATATTATTGTAAAAGAGAGCAATTCAAAGTATAAAACATCAAAAAATACTTTAAATTTAGGGGGAAATTTATGGGGAAATTATTAAAACGCTTTTTTTCTGTAGAATACATGTTAGGTAAAAATGAAATTTTAGGTAGTTTACCTACAAACAAAGAAGCTTATAGAAACTCTTTTAATATGTCTTGGCCATGTGCTTTTGAAGCTGTTTTAGTAAGTTTAGTAGGTTCAATAGATATAATGATGGTTGGAGGTTTAGGTGCTGAAGCTATTGCTGCTGTTGGATTAACAAATCAACCAAAATTTGTACTACTTGCAATGATATTTTCTCTAAATGTAGGAGTAACAGCAATTGTTGCAAGAAGAAAAGGAGCTGAAGATTTTAAAGGAGCTAATAGTTGTTTAAAACAATCTATAATTCTTTCCTTTATTATATCTTTAATAATGGCTATCTCAGGTTATATCTATGCTCATGAGATTATGATATTTGCTGGAGCAGGAGAAGACGTTATAAAAGATTCTGTTGATTACTATAAAATTTTAATGGTAAGTATAGTTTTTACCTCTTTAAGCTTAACTATCAATGCTGCCCAAAGAGGAGTAGGAAATACAAAAATTTCTATGAGAACCAATGTTGTTGCCAATATAGTTAATTTAATATTTAACTACTTTTTAATAAATGGTATTTGGATATTTCCAAGATTAGAAGTAAAAGGAGCTGCAATAGCTACTACCATTGGAAGTATTGTTGGCTTTTTAATGTCAATGTTTTCTATATACTATAATACAAGAGTTCTAGACTTAAGAGGAAAAGGAGAATGGAAATTTGATAAAGCTACCATGAAAGCCTTTCTTAGTATCAGTGGAAGCTCTGTAGTGGAACAAGTATTTATGAGAATTGGTTTTTTCTCTTTTGCTATAATTATCGCTGCTTTAGGAACAATAGCTTTTGCTACTCATCAAATATGTATGAATATTATTAACCTCTCATTTTGTTTTGGAGATGGTTTAAGTGCTGCTGCTGCCTCTCTTGTAGGACAAAATTTAGGAGCTAAAAGACCTGATAAAGCTAAAATTTATGGTAAAACTGGACAGAGAATGGCATTTATTGTATCAACTATTTTATTCTTTATTTTTATATTAGCTCGTAAACAACTTATAATGTTATTTAATAGCGAAGAACATATTGTCTCTCTTGGAGGAACAATAATGATTATTATAGCTTTTACAACTCATGCTCAAACTTCTCAAACTGTATATAATGGTTGCTTACGTGGAGCAGGGGATACAAAATTTGTTGCTTTAATCTCATTTGTAAGTATAGCTTTAATTAGACCAGCACTTGCTTGGATACTGTGTTTCCCTGCTAATTTAGGACTTAAAGGGGCATGGATAGCTCTATTTGCTGATCAAACTATGAGATACATTTTAGGAAAAAAACGTTTTGACAGTGGAAAATGGACAAAAATTAAAATCTAGGAGGAAAGAATTTTGAAATTAATCGTATCAGATTTAGATGGAACACTACTAAATGAAAAAAAAGAGATCACAGAGAGAACTAAAAATATTTTAAGAGAAGCTTACTCTAAAGGGATAGATTTTGCTATCGCCTCTGGAAGAAGTCAGCACTCTATAAAAAAATTTCAACAAGATTTAGGAATAAAAATATTTTCAATCTGTAATAATGGAGCAAATGTTTATGATAAAGATGAAAATCTTATCTATTCTAATCCTATGAAAAGTGAAGTTGTTAAAAAAGTTTTAACTTTTCTTAGAGAAAATAAAGTAAATTACAACGGTTTTTCTCATAAAAATCTTTATTTAGATGATAGAGAAAAAAATCCTGTTTTAACAGTAGAAAGTGGAATTTTTAATATAATTGAACTTGGGAATAGTGACAACTTCCCTGAAATGTTCAAAATAATAGCTAGACAAGATGAGGAATCTCTTAGAAGATTAAAAGATTTTGTATTACAACAAGAGTTTGCACCTGAAATAGATGTAACTATAACACAACCTAACTGTATGGATATTGTTGATAAAAACTGTAGTAAAGGTAATGCAATAGAGTTTATCTCTAAACAATTTAATATTCCTATTGATGAAATAATTGCCTTTGGAGATGGAGAAAATGATTACTCTATGCTTGCTGCTGCTGGACATCCAGTAGTTATGGAAAATGGTATGGCAACTTTAAAAGAAGCTTTCTCAACTAGAGCTTTAACTAATGAAGAGGAAGGGGTAGCTGTTTACCTAGAAAATATTTTAAATTTAAAATAGTAAAAAAGCTGGGTAAGTTAATAATCTACCCAGCTTTTTTGTATTGAAATATTTTTTTGTTGACAAAATAATAATTTAAGTTTAAAATATAATGCAATTAAATATTCACAAAGTCCTCATAGAAAGAGGGAGATGTCCTAGCGTGATAACAAACCATCTATAAAAAACTAGTCTTTTTTTATTGTTATGCAGGGAGAATTTTCTCTGCTTTTTTATTTGAAAAACTTAATTATAGGAGAAAATATGGGAATTAGATATAATAAAATTACAGGTAAACACCAAAGAGAGATAGTTCTTTTAAAAAGTTTTCCATGTAAATATGGAAAATGTAGTTTTTGTAACTACATTGAAGATAATTCAACTGATGAAAATGAAATTGATAAAATAAACTTTGAAGTTCTAAAAGAGATAACAGGAGAATATGGTGTTCTGGAAGTTATAAACTCAGGTTCAGTTTTTGAAATTACCAAAAATACTCTTGCCGAAATCAAAAGAATTGTCAAAGAGAAGAATATAAAAGTACTTTATTTTGAAATCTATTATGGATATATCAAAAGATTAGACGAAATCAGAAACTATTTTGATGGGATTGAAATTCGTTTTAGAATGGGAATGGAAACTTTTGATAATGATTTTAGAATAGGTGTGTATAATAAAAATTTCAAAGTCACTGAAAAAGATTTAGAATTTTTAAGCAGAGAGCTTTACTCTGTATGCCTTTTAATATGTACTAAAGGACAAACAAAAAAAATGATAAAATCAGATATTGAAACAGCTTTAAAATATTTTAAAGGAGTTACAATTAATATTTTTATAGATAATGGAACTATTGTTAAAAGAGATAATGAACTTGTAAAATGGTTTGTAGAAAATTACTCATACTTAATGGATGATGAAAGAGTAGAACTTTTAATAGATAATAAAGATTTAGGAGTTTTTGAACAATAATTAATATTTTATAAATAGAGGAGAAAAGAAAATGAGAAATGAAATGCTTTGGGCAGGAATGCTAATAGTAAACTTTTTAGCCATTCTTTTTGCTTATGTTAGATTTGGAAGAATAGGATTGTACATCTGGATACCAATTTCAACAATATTAGCAAATATTCAAGTTGTTATGTTAGTTGATCTTTTTGGTTTTGGAACTACACTTGGAAATATCTTATATGCTGGTGGTTTTTTAGTAACAGATATTTTAGCAGAAAATTATGGAAGAGAATATGCTAAAAAAGCTGTAAAAATTGGTTTTTTCTCTCTAATAGTGATGACAATTATTATGCAAATAGCTGTAAACTTCACTCCATCTGATGTTGAAGAGGGAATTTTAACTTTTAATGGTGTCAAAAGAATTTTCGATTTTATGCCAAGAATAGTTATAGCTTCACTTATATCTTATTGGGTATCACAAACACATGATATATGGGCATATGAAAAATGGAGAGAAAGATTTAGTGAGAGAAGACATATTTGGATAAGAAATAATATGAGTACAATGGTGAGTCAACTTATTGATAATAGCTTATTTACAATTATAGCTTTCTGGGGAATATACCCTAAAGAAGTATTACTTGAAATCTTTATAACTACATATTTTATGAAATTTATAGTTGCTGTCTTTGATACTCCTTTTGTATATATAGCAAGTCATTTAAAAGCAAAGAAAAAGATAAGAGAAGTAGAAATATAAAAAAACTGCACTTTTTAGTGCAGTTTTTTACTTTATAAAGATATTTTATTCCAAAATTTATCTTTAAAAAAAATAAGAATATTTTTAATATCTAAAGGATTAAATTTAACTGTAACTATTTCTCCTTCAATAGATTTTAAACTTTCATCACTATATATTAAATTATTAACCCTTATTGAATTTCTAGTTACCTTTCTATTAACTTCCTGTAAAAAAATATCAAGATTTCTAATATAATTTAAACTTTCTAAAGAGTCATTATTATATATAAAACTATATTTAGGATTTTCAAGATATATATATGAATTTAAAAACTCTTTTAATTCTTCATAAGATAGCTTTCTATCTTTTTCATAGTAAAATTTCTCAATATCTATTATAAGATAATCTATAAATTTGAGTATCTCTTTATTCTCAGTAAAATATTCAGAAACTTTAATTCCTAAAGTATCATATATATTTTTTAATATTTTTTTATTGTTTATATTTTCAGAAGATACTAAAATCTCTTGTGGTTTAATATATTTATTGTTAAAAATAGATATTTTTAATAATGTCTCTCTAATAAAAGCAAGAAGTACATATAAGTTTGATTGAGTATAATTTAACTCAAAATTTATAGGTTTTATATCTGCTATATCTAATGATATAAGAAGTTGAGGAACAATTTTTTCATTCTCATTATTAGAAACTAAAATATATAGAGGTATCTCTAAAATCATATATACTAAATTTTCCTTTTTAATTTTTTCCAAATGAAAAGATGTTGTTTTATTAAAGAATCCATCAAGATTACTAACTATTCTATAAAAAGTCGGATAACTTATATTATATTTTGAAGACAGCTTTTTCACAAAAATAGAGTATAGTTGTGAAATTTTTGTTTCTTCACACTCACGACAAAACTCCTCTATAATTTTAATTCCTTTATTATCTACTTTTCTAAAAGAATCTTTATCATTACGTTGCTTTTTATCTAATCCCAAAACTCCATTTTTTTTATAAGCATTAACCCATCTTTTAAGAGTAGCATAAGATATTCCACTCTCTTCTTCTATGGTTTTTAACTTTTTTTCTTTTCTTAAAAAAGGCTCAATTATTTTGAAACGCTGTATCTGTAATTCTTTTTCTTTTTCCAATTTTTTGACTTCACCACACTTGATAAATATAGTATTAATTAGATAATACTATATTTATTAAAAAAATCAACTTATTCTAATATAATAACTTTCAATTTAAAAAAGCTCATTTTATTCGAAAAAAACTTGACATTTTTTTAAAAAAAGTTTATTATCAAAAATATAAAATATAAAAAATTTAAGGAGGAAGAAATGAAAATTTTTGCAGAAGTACAAAAAGTTGGGAAAGCTTTAATGACACCAGTTGCTATTCTTCCAGCAGCAGGATTATTTCTTGCTTTTGGAAATAAGTTACAATATCCTTTAATGGAGCAAGCAGGACAGGTAATTTTTAGTAACCTTCCTCTACTTTTTGCAATAGGAGCAGCTATCGGTTTAGTTGGAGGAGATGGAGTTGCAGCTCTATCAGCAGTAGTAGCTATATTGATTATGAATACAACAATGGGAATTGTATCAGGGGCAGCAGCAGGATTAGCAGCTGGAGATGCCTCATATGCTATGGTATTAGGGATTCCTACTCTACAAACAGGGGTATTTGGAGGACTAATAGCAGGGGTTATAGCTGCTATATGTTATAATAAATTTTATAAAACTGAATTACCTCAATTTCTAGGTTTCTTTGCTGGAAAAAGATTAGTTCCAATAGTTACAGCAATAATTGCTTTTTTAGTAGGTTTAGCAATGCCGATTATATGGCAACCTGTACAAACAGGATTAGCTCATCTTTCATATCTAGCAAATGAAGTTAATACAAATGTATCAACTTTTATCTTTGGAGTAATTGAAAGAGCTCTTATTCCTTTTGGACTTCACCACATATTCTATGCACCTTTCTGGTATCAATTTGGAGAGTATACAAATAAGGCTGGAGAGATAGTTAATGGAGATCAAGCAATCTGGTTTGCTATGCTTAGAGATGGGGTTACTAATTTCTCAAGTGCAACATATCAAGGAGCAGGAAAATTCTTAACAGGAAAATTTGTATTTATGATGTTTGGTTTACCAGCTGCAGCTCTTGCAATGTATCAAGAAGCTAGACCTGAAAATAAAAAAGTGGTAGGAGGAATTCTTTTCTCTGGAGCTTTAACAGCATTTTTAACAGGAATTACAGAACCATTAGAGTTTTCATTCCTATTTGTAGCTCCTATTCTTTATGGAATTCACTGTATTTTTGCAGGACTTTCATTTATGTTAATGAATCTATTTAATGTAAGAATAGGTATGACTTTTTCAGGAGGATTTATTGATTATATAGCTTTTGGAGTTTTACCAGGTACAACAGGTTTTGAAACTAATTGGTATATGATAATTATTGTAGGACTATGTCTAGCTGTAATCTACTATTTTGGTTTCAGATTTGCAATTAGAAAATTTAACTTAATGACACCTGGAAGAGAAAAAGTTGAGACAAATGAAGTAAAGAATGAAAAAGAAGTTAAAAATGATGAACTTGCAGTAGGTGTACTTGAAGCATTAGGTGGAAAGGATAACTTAATCTCTCTAGATGCTTGTATTACAAGATTGAGAGTAGAAGTAAAAGATACTAAAAATGTTAATGAGAATGCTTTAAAATCTCTAGGTGCTTCAGGGGTTTTAAAAGTAGGAAGTAATGGAGTTCAAGCTATTTTTGGAGCAAAGGCACAATTTATATGTAATGATCTTAAAAAAATAACAGGTATTTAAAAAGGGCTATAAGGGAAAAAGGGATAGAAACAATAGGAAAAGTTGTAGCAAGTCAAAAATTATTGTAACTACTCAGCTATATAGTTACAAAAAATAAAAAACAGCTAAAAATTAGGA
>ERZ894240.783-NODE-783-length-26563-cov-9.304625_pt1 | contig 26563 bp, 19 predicted proteins | sample MGYA00380298_ERZ894240 | MGnify/ENA primary metagenome ERZ894240 (study PRJEB32331, sample SAMN06328419) | human gut metagenome | biome: human gut microbiome; feature: stool | host: Homo sapiens | collected 2014-06-27 ... | reverse complement strand
CTTATTCAGACTCTCAAAGATATTTGGCTAAACACAGGTTTTTGCAAGTGCCCCCATAAATCTCCAACCTTGTTTGATGGTTGCAGTGCGCCTGAATATGGTGTTGTTAATTCCGGGGCTATTCGCATCGGACGCTATGATCCGGAGAATGGAAAAATACGTCTAAAAATAGAACTGGTTGGTAAGAATGAAAAGGCTCATGGTACGGGTGGTATTTTCGGATTAGATTGTTTGATATTAAATGTTGTGAAATAAATGATTGGGTATAATGTATAACAGACAGATATTACCTGTTCGTCTTTTGAGTTTTTGTTTGCATTACTGTTACCATGTATCATTATTAGTATTGAATGAATCAAATATTATAAGAACCGGATATTCAGACTTGGGCAAATGAGAACCCATGTAACAAATATAATATAGTTTGCAATAAATGTGATAGGCGTTCTATGCTATGGCGCCTATCTTTGCAGCAGTAGAATTTAAAAATCTTAATACCATAACAACATGTTTCATTTAAAAGATTCCTGGCGGAAAATCGGAAAAACACTTTCCTTGTTTATAATAGGGACTGCCGCTTCTGTATGTTCTTGTCCGGCTATAAATCCTCCTTTCGTGGTTAAGCATTTAGGTGACGGACAAAGTATTGTTCAGATAGAAGAACAGAAAAAGTATTTGCTTCTTCCGGTAGAAGAGGCTTCGCCCGAAGCTAAATTGTATATGATAGCCGATAACGACGTAGTGCGTAATATGAATGTCCGTTTGGCTGTTAATAGAGTAGATTACTTTGTACCAGTCGACCTTACCGGATTTGACAACAAACATCTTTCTTTCAATTTTCAGCTTATCCCGGATTCGGCTATATGCTGGAAAGAAATGAAACTTTCTGATGAATATGATACTTCCAATTGTGAAAAATTCCGTCCGGTTTATCACTTTACACCAGCTTATGGATGGATGAATGATCCGAATGGAATGGTATATAAGGATGGTGTTTATCATCTGTTTTATCAACACAACCCTTACGGTTCTATGTGGGGGAATATGCACTGGGGACATGCTACCAGTACGGATTTAGTAAATTGGAAGCATCATGGTGATGCCATCTCTCCGGATGCACTGGGTACGATCTTTAGTGGTTCATGTGTGGTAGATAAAGACAATACTGCCGGATTTGGTGCCGGAGCCATAGTGGCTTTTTATACCTCGGCAAGTGACCGTCAGGTACAGAGTATGGCTTACAGCCTCGATAACGGAAAGACATTCAAAAAGTATGCCCGTAATCCCATTCTTACTTCCACCCAACGTGATTTTCGTGACCCGAAAGTAATATGGCATGAAGATACAAAGAAATGGATTATGATTCTTGCCGTAGGGCAGGAGATGCAACTTTATTCTTCTCCTAACCTGAAAGACTGGACTTTGGAAAGTAAATTCGGTGAAGGGCAGGGGGCTCATGGTGGTGTATGGGAATGTCCTGATCTTATAGAACTACCTGTCGAAGGCACTGAATTAAAGAAATGGGTACTTATCTGTAACCTGAATCCGGGGGGGCCGTTCGGTGGCTCGGCCACGCAGTATTTTGTGGGGTCATTCGATGGACAGAAGTTTGTAAATGACTCTCCGGCTTTAACCAAATGGATGGATTGGGGGAAAGATCATTATGCTACAGTAACCTGGAGCAATGCCCCCGAAGGCCGTCACATCGCTTTGGCATGGATGAGTAACTGGGAATATGCGAACAATGTTCCGACTCAACAATACCGTAGTGCAAACTCTGTACCTCGTGATCTTTCACTCTATACTTTCAATGGGGAGACTTACGTGAAGTGTACTCCTTCCAAGGAGTTACTTAAGTTACGTGATAAAGCAATAAAGAAGCGTACTTTCAAAGTAGATCGTACTTATAATATGGATAAGCTTTTTGCCGACAACACGGATACTTACGAAATAGAGATGACTATCAAAAATAAAAATGCCGAAGTTATTGGATTTCAATTATTCAATTCAAAAGGAGAAGAAGTGGAGATGAGCTACAATCTGATTGAGAAGAAATTCTCTATGGATCGTACAAAGAGTGGAAATGTATCATTCAGCAAAGATTTTCCAACTGTGACAATGGCTCCTATCGGGGGTAGTAATGAAATGAAACTTCGTCTGTTCATTGATAAATCGAGTGTTGAAGCTTTCGGTGACGATGGCCGGTTTGCGATGACGAACCTTGTGTTCCCATCGGAACCTTACAATCGCATTAGTTTTTATGCCAAAGGCGGAAGCTATAATGTGACTTCATTTACTGTGTATAAATTAGTAGTAAGTAGATAGTAGTAAGTAGTGGATAGTTCTGCTTTATCTAAGCAAAACATTTCTACTTAACTACTTCTCAACTTAAAAACTTCCCAACTTAACAACTCAAAAATAATGGAAAATACTAAAAATGCTTCGCTAACGAAGCTCGTCCCGGTGATGCTTTGTTTCTTTGCTATGGGATTTGTTGATCTTGTAGGTATCGCCTCTAATTATGTAAAAGCAGATCTTGGTCTGACAGATGCTCAGGCAAATATCTTTCCTTCGCTGGTATTCTTTTGGTTTCTTATCTTCTCCGTACCTACAGGTATGTTGATGAATCGTATCGGACGTAAAAAAACGGTACTTCTTAGTCTTGTAATCACTTTTGCATCTTTGGTTCTCCCTATTTTCGGAGATGGTTATGTATTGATGCTTGTTTCGTTTTCTCTGCTTGGTATTGGGAATGCCTTGATGCAGACTTCATTGAATCCATTACTTTCTACTATTGTTAGTGGTGACAAACTTGCCAGTAGTCTTACCTTCGGACAGTTTATAAAGGCTATTGCTTCTTTCCTTGCTCCTTACATCGCTATGTGGGGGGCTACACAAGCCATTCCTTCATTCGACCTTGGCTGGCGTGTACTTTTCCCCATTTATATGGTTATATCGATTGTTGCCATTTTGTTACTGAATGCTACATCGATAGTAGAAGAACCGGAAGAAGGAAAGCCTTCCACTTTTATGCAGTGCCTGGCTTTGTTGGGTAAACCTTTTATTTTACTTTCATTCGTCGGGATTATGTGTCATGTGGGGATTGATGTGGGTACAAATACTACTGCTCCGAAGATTCTTATGGAGCGTTTAGGCATGACATTAGCAGATGCAGGTTTCGCAACCAGTCTGTATTTTATCTTTCGTACCATAGGTTGTCTTTTAGGATCCTTTATTCTGCGTAAAATGTCATCTAAAACTTTCTTTGCTATCAGTGTGTTTTTTATGTTGATGGCAATGGCAGGATTGTTTATTTTCCATGACTTGATGATGATTTACATTTGTATTGCTTTAATAGGATTTGGTAATTCAAATGTATTTCCTATCATTTTCTCTCAGGTATTATTGTTTATGCCGAATAAGAAAAATGAAGTTTCCGGTCTGATGATCATGGGGCTTTTCGGAGGAACAATTTTCCCTTTGGCAATGGGAGTTGCTTCTGACGCCATCGGACAGAGCGGTGCGGTAGCCGTAATGACGGTTGGAGTAGCATATCTCTTATTCTACACTTTCCGCATTAAAAAGTAATTTAAGTTGTAAATAGTTTAATCGTAAATTAGTATGAATAACATAATCGTAGGAATGGGTGAGGCACTATGGGATGTGCTGCCCGAAGGAAAAAAAATAGGTGGTGCTCCGGCAAACTTCGCTTATCATGTATCGCAGTTTGGATTTGACAGCCGTGTGGTAAGTGCTGTTGGCAATGATGCGTTAGGGGATGAAATCCTTGAGGTATTCAAAGAAAAGCAGTTGAAGCATCAGTTGCAAGTGGTGAATTATCCTACCGGAACCGTACAGGTAACGCTCGATAGCGCTGGTATACCTCTTTATGAGATTAAAGAGGGGGTAGCCTGGGACAATATTCCATTTACTGATGATCTGAAACGCTTGGCGCTCAGTACTCGTGCTTTCTGCTTTGGTTCGCTGGCGCAACGCAATGAAGTGAGTCGTGTTTCTATCAATCGTTTTCTTGACGCGATGCCCGATGGAGATGAGCAGTTGAAGATATTCGATATCAATCTTCGTCAGGGGTTTTATACCAAAGAAATCATTCGTGAGTCTTGCCAGCGTTGCAATGTACTGAAGATTAATGATGAAGAATTGGTTGCTATCAGCCGTATGTTCGGTTATCCGGGTATCGATCTTCAGGACAAATGCTGGATCCTCCTCGCTAAATACAATTTGAAGATGTTAATACTGACCTGTGGAACCAACGGGAGCTATGTATTTACTCCGGGCGTAGTCTCTTTCCAGGAGACACCCAGAGTACCGGTAGCCGATACGGTGGGGGCAGGTGATTCGTTTACGGCTGCTTTCTGTGCTTCGTTATTGAAGGGTAAGAGTGTGCCCGAAGCCCATAAACTGGCAGTTGAAGTTTCTGCATATGTATGTACTCAGAGTGGCGCTATGCCTGAGTTACCACAGGTTTTGAAAGACAGACTATTGTGATCTATATCTGTTTGTAATGCGCTGATAATGAGTTGATGCAAGAGTGTACACTTTGGTATAACAAGAATGTACATTCTTGTATAGTAAGGTTGTACATTCTTGTTATGTAAAAGTGTACAACCTTGTAATTACTCATTTTTGTTTATAACTGATTATTTTCTTTATCCGGTATTCGTTGCTATATTCGTTTAATGAATAGAGCCAATTTAAATACATATCAGTCGGCATTTTTCGATACCCAAGTTGATGAATTCTGCTGTATAGCTCATTCATCTGTTTCTTTATGGTGACAGAAGGGCTTTGTTTATATTGTTGTGTTACAATTTGTGCTTTTAGCAATAATGCATTGATATAGTCCGGATAATACTTCAAAGCCGTATCACAACATTGTACAATGAAATGCCCGTCCCCGCTCCCATACTTGTGCATGTATCCTTGAGCTAAATCAGTCAGACACAGAGCTATTGATTGCCGAACGGAGAGAGTATCCATATATATGCCATTTCTGATCGCATCCAGATGGATGTATCCGGATGCTGTCAACCAGGCATCTGTGGGAAAATCGGCACAGGTTAGTTCTATATTATACCAGCTTGCCCGTTTGTTCCATGCTTTTATGTACATATGGTTAGGGGCCAGTGATAACCAGCACTTCTCACCGAGTTTATCCATAATTAATTTGTAGAGTAGTGGCATGGAGTGGCAATTTCCTTTTTTCGTTTCCATCATACGTGATACAAACATGTTGTTCCAGTTTTCCCGTCCGGCGTAATCATCAAAGTTATATTCAAATGGAGTATGCCATGCTACTGTGTCTCCAACTTGCATAGGAATGGAATCTGTCATGAAAACGAAAACGGCGCATTGTGCCTTGGCTGCTTGCTCGTCTCCTTGTCCTTCATAACGGATATCGCCGGATTGCATAATACCGCGGCAAAAATTAGTATACCATTCTATTTGCTGATTGAATATCTCTTCATTCAGGTTGCCGTTGTAATAAGCATTTTCTACGGCATAGACTGCTTTTTGCAGATCCATGGAGTCTTTGCCGGATAGCATATTGGTGAGAGTCAGTTGTTCTTTGATGTAGGCAGCTTGAGAATATACAGGTAATGCTATGATACATGTCATTATGTACAGAAGGTAAATCCTACACTTTTTATTTAATTTTTCTATTTTATTTTGATACATGTGAACTCTTATTTTATATGTGCTGCTTGTTAATTGGTTTGACGTAAATAGTTACTGATTTTTATAATCTCTTCAAGAGGTATTTCGCCTTCTGATTTTACATCTTTACCATCTAAATTAAAACAAATCACATTGTTTATATTCGCATTTTCCTTGGGATCACTGACTCTTTGAGAGGCATTCATTAATATACCATTGTCCTCAAAATAAACTTGAATCGACTCAAAATGAATTTTTTGGTAATTGTCTTTGAATAGCTTGTAATCATAATATAGAATTAAACATTTCTTTTGTATAATAATGACCTCTGTTCCATATTTATTCCACAAATATAATTTCAATAGATAGCCAGAAGAAAGAAAGCCTACGATACAAGTGATAATGAACCCCAAAGGAATACCTTCACCGGTTGTAGCCAAATATATAAAGAATATAATCGGAATAAAAAAGATTGAAAGTGCAAAAAATAAAATAATACTTAGTATACCTGTTTTTGCTTTCTTTACATGAATTTTCAAAGAAATACCATCCGAAAATTCTAACTCATAAATTGGTATTAGCGATTTTTTTGTTTCCATATTCTATAATCTTTACTTCTTTCTGTTTTTCTTCATCTTCTATTTCAGTATAGATTTCATATCGTGTTGTATACAGTCAAAAATATAGTAGAATGTTGTTTACGATCAGACTAAATAAAGTATCATATACATTATCTTTTGCCATCTTTCATGAATTATTCAATTGAATGTAAATGTCTTATTTTCATCATTGTTAGCCGTCAACATCAGAATGATATTATCAATGACTTTATCTTCATACTGTTTTGATGAACGTATATGTTCTATTTCTTTGAGAATCTTATTTTGGTCTTCTATTATTCTTTTTACTAAAAATAGGTCATACAATGATTCTTCGTTTGGATTTTTATTTAAATAGAGTTGAATCTCATTGATAAGTTCTTTGAATAATTGATTTCTATTTACTATGTCACCTTTAGATTCCAATATAGCAACTTCAAATGCTTTTATATACATATCCTTTTTATAATTAGTTGAGAAATCTGATGAATTAAATGATTCAACATATTTCTTTCCTCCTTCGTAGTCTTTTAATAAATACCTAATTGAAAGATTCAGTTCAAAAACTTTTCTTTTTACAGGTTTGCAATCAATACTATCTAGATATTGTTTCGCTTCTTCCAGACATAATGTACTATCTGTTAGTGAATATTGAAGCCAGCAATTGAAAGCTTTTTCATAAAGAGAGTTACATCTTTCGTTATTTTTCTTTGAACAAGACAATAATAACGTTAATAGTAAAATGAATATATAAATGATTCTATAATGCATAAGTTTGTTATTTGACAGTCCATGTATTTAAATTGAGAGTTTTGATAACGTATTACTTTAATTCGTAGGAAGTTATTATGTTTACTTTTACTCCATTGTTAGATGCTGGAGTGAATAATGGAAGTTTATCTACTCCTTTGGTTATACAATCTATGATTTTTGGATCATCACTGTATATGTGGTGGATATGGGTTCTTCCTATAGTATCAATATTAACATAAAAAACAATAGGAGAACTTATTTTCAATTTATTATATTGAAACCATTGGTTGAAGAAGTTGTTTATTATTACTGTGTTATCATCATTGTTATAGGCTGTTGGAAGTAAAGGGGGAATATCTACTCGATTGATAGAACTTCCTATTGTTTTTGTTCTTTTTTCTACAAATGTATTTCCTCTTTTCACTAACTTATGAATACTAATGAATTTGTTTTGATATTCTGTCAATCCTAATTTAATGTTTATACTGTCACCTACTTCAAAATAAAAAGAATTATAAGTGCCTTTAACATAGATTCTGTTTCCAATTAAATAAGTAGAATCCATTTTTCCGTCTTTACAAAAACTAGTTTTATACATTAATACATTACCTCCCTTCCATGGGGTGTATTGTATTTTATCAACTCGTCCAGTAATCACTTTGTTACAAGAGGATAGAAATAAAAGTATGATGTAAAATATTAAATATTTATTCATGGTTACATTTCTTCTTTTGTTATTCTCCATAAATATTTCCTCTTTTAATAATCTACTCATTTACAATAATATTATATTCTTTAGTGTCTATATTTATGAAAGTATATGGAGGCTTTCGTTTATTATTCTCAAAGAAATGGTTAATAAAAAAGTTATCAGGTACAATCTCAATATTATATTTTGAACATCCGACACTTTGTATTGTTGAGTAGGATGTTCGAGCATATATATCTGAAGTATTCACGATGATTTGTATATAATCTATTGTTCTAAGTTCAATAGAGTCTTTACTATTATAAAGTGATAAAGAATCCTGTGCAAAGAAAATGACAAATCTCCCTCCTGGACGTTTGGACGTTTTTACGAAAACATCTTTTTGGGGTAATTGGAACATATAATTATTTTCCCTATAGACTGTTTCGCCACAGGAAAGAAAAGCTAATGATCCTAGTATTATAAAAGTTATTTTTTTCATAATTATTCATCTTATTAACCATTTTATTCCACTAGGTATAGATTTGGTTGTCCAGTGTAGGGTCTTCCACAGATTATCGATTGTGCTTTTAGACCAGCGTTCTAACCATACCATTGTACATTTAATTTTCGGTATAAATCATTTGACCCGAGGTAACCACTCCAATCGTTTTGCACTTAATAATCTATATGTATGTTGATTTATTCTGAGTGAATCTGAACCTTTTTCTTTTATAATAGAATCATTTAATTCTGTAATCTTATAAATTGATTCAGGTACGTTGATCAGTACAGTGCTGTCATCCGGTTCGAAAAAGTAATAATCATAAAAAAATTGATGTCCCATTGGAGGTAGAATTGCAGTTGAATCATATTTTATCATGAGTTGATATGGATAGCGTTTTATGATTTTACCAGAAAAACTAGATTGTCTAAAATAAGATTTCTGTTTAGTAAAAGCTTGTTCCGCGTTAGCTTGTATTTCATACAACTCATGACCAATTATAACAATAATAGTAAGTGCACATCCTGCGAAGATACTGGCTATAATTATTAATATTCTCTTTCTATTTTTCTTCATCTTCTATTATTGATTTTACTGAGTATAGATATGGGAAAATTATGTTATAATTTGATTTATTACTCAATTATTTAGCAAGTTCTAACTAATACTTCTTTTTGACTTTTATTTTGTTAATATTTTTATATTCATATAAATAATTATTGTAAATAAAATATATTGTACTATCTACGGCAGTAAAATATACAGTATCGTTTCGAGCGAAAACAATTCCTCTTTCATTCTCACCACCAATTGATAAACCCGGTTCAGGGCTATATTCGATACTATAATAACTACCATCTCTATTAATGTCGTCACACGATATGGTATATTTGACTCCGTCAATAAAAAACTCCCAACTATCCATATTAATACGTCTGTTAATTTCAATATACTGTACAAAAAAAAGGTACACTAAAAAAGAAGATAAGAAAGCATTAATCACTAAAAAAGGTGTATAATACATCTTGATAAAATAGAATATGCCGGCAATCACTAAATTGGTTAAAAATACTATAGGAATAATAAATAATAATATGATAGTCATACTTTCATCAGGTTGGTTGTACAGTGTCCAACATCCAACCATAATTATATCAATAATCAATAGTATCGACAACGTTTTGATATTCTTTTTAGAAAATAATGTTTTCATTATATACGTACTTTTTAATATGAAACAAACTTTCCATCTACAATTTGATAACGTCCCTCTGGAAGATTACTTATTTGATCATAAAAATCCATAATTGAGTGACCTTGTTTTTTATCTGATTCAGTATCCATCATAATAGCTCCAGGCATTTTTTCATTTCCTGCTACATTATCTTTATTATGAGAGAATTGATAGGTAGGACTAACTACTGTAAATTGTGATCCGGATTGATAAGGAGCAAAATCAGCTTCAAATTCTATTACATTTGAGGGAATACCTAATTTTCTAAAAATCTTTTGGAGCTCTAGCAGATAACCTTTTGCATAAGCAGCCCCCATACTATGAGTGATAACCTTTATTGTTTCTTTTATATTACCATTTGGATCAGTAATCATCTTAATTATCATATCAGCATCCATTTTAGCTCGCTTTGCACCATATTTTGCTCTTTCTCTATGATCTTGATTATTTGTGAGATTATAAATGCCTCCTACACTTCCATCTCTATAAAGAGGATTATGGTCATTTAAATGATTCATTACTGCATTGGCAAAAATTCCATTTTTACCCCAATATTTTTTTGTTCCACCACTTCCACTATGAAATCCATTAATAAAAATAACAAGTCTCCCATCGGGATCAATTGCATTCACCGGATTATTCATACAATATGCATAAGGACTAATCGAATAATACTTTTCACAATGTGGGTCAATCGACATACTTTGTAATTCCGGCTTTAATTCGATCAGTGAGTCTGTATCGTCCACAAATCCAACTACTTCGTTTGTTTTTGTATTGAATAATACCTCACCAATTTCCACAATCTCCTCCTGATCGTGAAATTCTTTCTTTTCGCCAAAAGTATATACATCTGCTTTATAACCTAAACGGGCAAACGGATTGCCTTCAGCATGCTGCGCTTGCAACTCAAAACAAGTTGCAATTACTAAAATGACGAGTCCTGTAAATTTCTTCATATCCGTATCTTATTTAAGATTATTATTTCACTGTTTTTCTCATAACGGGCTGAGGGTGTTTAACGTCCTCTTTTTTGAGTTTATCCACATGACGCAACCAGCGTGCGTAAATCTCTTTGGGCATATCTTCATAACCGCTATCGTCAATTTCTTTGTAAAGTTGGTGCATACGTTCATGATGTTTGTAAGCTTCCGGAGAGATTCTTTTTAAAGTTTCCGGATTGGGAGCGTTCAATAATCGGGCAATTTCTAAGGTCAGTCTGGTTTCATAATTAGCTTCCATAATCTTACTATAGATATCATGCGGTGCATAAATCTCTGCTGTGTGTATACAATTCAAAATGAATGGATCATAACCATATTTCATAAGGTAATATTGTCCTAACATGGTAAGCAGGGAAGCAACTGTTTCCTTTTTGCTTAGTGGCGTCATATAAAGTTTGTTACGAATAGCTTCACTTTTGATATAACTGTTGTTCATGTAGTGGTAATCACTCAAGATAGAGCGACAGGTTAGCTCCAGATTATACCAAGCCCCTTTATCATCCTGTATCTTCACAAACGAATGTCGGGGTGCTAAAGAGAGATAAGCTTTTGCTCCTAATCTTTCTGCCAGAATCAGATAGAGAAGAGGCATGGAATGACACTGTCCTGCATTGGTTGCCAGCAGAGTTGTAACAAAATGGCTGGTGAAATTCTTTTGGCTGTCGTAGTCATCCAGATTGTACTTCAAGGGATAGTGGGTGATTGTCTTTTCCGTTCCGGGTTGCCTGATATTCAACGTATCGGTAAGCAGACTGAAGATTACCATGTTTTGAGCCAGTCCGTCATGTGGGTCAAGTTTTAATTCTTTCATTCGCCATTTGCAATAGTCCACTCTTTCATTGATACTCTTTTGGAAATTATCAAAGTTCAATTGATTACCCGAATAGGCATTTTCTATCAGAAAGACGGCTCTTTCAATATTTAGAGGAATGGAATCGGATAACATGCTGCTGAGTTCCTGATAGGCAGAACGAAAGTATTCCGTACCGGGTACGCCTGCCTGGGATGGAAAACCGCGTTGTGCCAGAGAGTAGGCAATGTTTTGGTGTTCCTCAATCTCTCTCATCATACTGACTGCTGCATTTATCTCTTGTTGTGTTCTTTGATTACGTCGCTCTAATTCATTAGGATCATATGCATTAGACTGTGCTCTTTTAATAAAGGGAGATGGGGTACTGGAATGAGTTTGTGGGTTGATGTTTATTCCATAAGTATCCATCGTGGCGGTCTGGGGGACCGGAATAACAGGTAATTGAGCATATAGGTGCCAACTACATAAGATGGTGAAGAATATGGTTAACGATTTCTTCATTGTAGCAGTTGATAATGATAATATTCGCAATATAAGGATTTATTATTGACTAATCAAAGAAAATACTGGAAAAGTGAGAGTAAGTAGAGAAATAATCCCTTTCCTCACCAATACACATTTGTTTTCTTATGTTATGGTATCGAATGCAATACCATGATGGAATTGATAAAAGTTTAAAGAAATGCAGTTATCCTGTCTTTTTGTTCTTATATGATCGTTTTTTATAACACACTTATTTTAATCATTGCTATAACTGGAGAATAAATTGCATAATAATGTAAATTATTACCCCTGTTTTATTGCATAATCTTCCTTTATTTGGATAGTTATGCATATTTACCCGGCATGTTATCTTAATTTTCCCTATATGATAAGTTCGGTTCCTCTACGAGGAACAACTTGAACCTCGTAGAGAAACGACCCGAGACTCTACGAGAAAAAATAAAACCGCCTTAAAAGACGTTTTCGGACGCTAACTGACGACTAAATTTACCCAAATCTTAATTGTCAAAAGTATAATCAAGGAGATTTATAAAGTTGAATTGTGTAACGAATGTCAAAAGAATAAGATGTTTTTGTTATGTAATTTTTTGAAAACTGTACAATGAGAATTGTCAAAACTGGAAATGCCGAAGATTTTTATCACTTGTGAGAAACCTTCCCTGAATTAGAGGATTTCAGAGGATCAGGAATGTCACTTTGTCAAATTGCAAGTAGGTATGTACTGTGTATTTCGATCATAGAACAATCACTTATTAGAACTTACTTCCTTGTTCTTTGCCTTTTCCTTATCAATAATTTAAAAGAAACTTTGTATCTTTGAACACTGTAATGCCTTCATAAATGACGAAAAGGAATGCTATGAATGTCTCCCGAAGTATGATAAGAAACTTCTGTGTATTGGGATTACTACTCGTCTCCCTGTCTACTCTTGCACAACCTCTGGTCTGGAAAGATGCTCCGGATGAAACTTTTGTTTTCAAGCTCAGCGATAAGGAAGCATTGAAACTTCTTAAAGGACGTTTCCGCCCCAAGGACTGGGATAGAGTGCTTGCTACTCCTTTTACTTCTTTTTCGGAGAAATGGGAAGAACCACCGGCTGAGGGACATTTTATTTTTGCCAATATTGAGAGAAATAAAATTAATTACAGCTATCATCCTGTTATTCCTTTCCAGGTATTTCTTTTCAAAGAATATGGCGCACTCACTTTGCAGGTGGTAGATGCCGAAGGTGATATCCGTAATGATGCTAAAGTACGACTGGATTATAAACGTCTCTCGTATGATAACTCCAGCCAAACATATAGTTATGAAGACTGGTCGGAAGAAGAAGATCATATTCTTACTGTTGAGCTGGATAAGTTTCGGGCTGTCTTCGACCTGAAAAAACATCTCGTTCCTTCCTGGTATTCAGATTATTGGGATCGGGAGGAGAGTCGTCCCAGCTTTTATAGCTACATGATAACAGATAAAAATAAATACAAACCGGGTGAAACGGTTCGTTTTAAATCATATGCCTTGTCCGGTAACAGACGCCCATTGAAGCAGGAGCTTTCTTTGTGGATGCGGACAAAGGGATATCAGTTTAAAAAAATATTAACTTTGCCTCCCTATCATCCGGGAGGTTTTGCCGGAGAATTCCAGTTGGACGATTCATTGAAGCTGGAACTCGACCGTCTATACTCTATCCAGTTACGTGATAAACGGGGACGGGTAGCGGCTACTACCAATTTTCGTTATGAAGACTATGAATTGACAGGAAGTAAATTGGAAGCTAAGCTTCATTCGGATGTACAGTACGCTTCGCAGGTAAATAAGCTGGAGGTTGTTGCGACAGATGCCAATGGATTGCCTATGCAAGAAATGGAGGTGGAGATCACCGTTCGGCTTCGCACAATACTGCATTCTTACATAAGTGTACTGTCATTGCCGGATACTTTGATGTTTCGCCGTGTCAGTCTGGATGCAACAGGGAAAACGCATCTTGAGATTCCTGCCGATATATTTGGTCCGTCAGATTGCGCATACGAGGTGAATGTACTTTTACTGACGCCGGACAATGAGCGGAGAGAACAACGATGCCGTGCCACTTTTTATCATTCACACTACGAATTGCAGTATCATACCCGGGGGGATTCTTTACGTTTTGCATTTCTGGACAAGGGGGTGGAGAGAAGTGTAGAAGCTGAGTTAATATGTGGGAATGATAAAAAGATCCGGAAGATTCATCTACCTTATGAGCAGAAATTTAGCCAGGCTGCTACGGGTTATTTTTTAAGAGTACCGGCTTTTAACTACGAATCACGTATTGCAGTTGCAGATATGAATAGTCAGTTGGATTTGAAAGGGGAGATAGATAGCGACTCATTGAAAGCTTGCCTGACGAATCCTTTGCATTTGGATGTGTCGTGGTATGTCTATCAAGGTAATCAGCTTTTGCAAAAGGGGGCGGGAAAGGAGCTGGATTTGCATATTGGTGACATTGATGCTCGAGCTGTTTATTACATTGAAGTGTTCTATTTTATGGGAAATGAAGAGAGGTCACTGAAACGTGTGTATCGTGTTTACCCCAACAGCCTGTCTGTGGAAACGAATCTGCCGAAGCGAATTTATCCGGGACAGAGAGTAGATGCTACATTGCACGTGCGCGATAGATACGGCGAGCCTGTCCCGAATGTAGATCTTACCGCTTTTTCTGTAAACTCTCAGTTGGGATATGATATACCCGATTTGCCTTATTATGGAGCCGAACCACAGGCACGTGAGCAACGGGCGAGTTACTCGATGAAGCAGAAAAACTATTTGCATTCTGCCCCGTTGGATTTTGAACATTGGAATAGATTGGCGCATCTTGATCGCTTGCCTTATTATCGGTTCATATATCCTTCCAGGCAATTGTTCAGACATGTGATGGATACACCCGATGGCAGTACTCAGTTTGCACCTTACGTGATGATGGGAGGGAAGTCCGTAACTATTTATGTGATAGAATTGAATGATAAGCCTTGTTACTTTTCGTGGACTAAACAACCGCAAGGATACTCTTTCCGGATACCGTCCGAATCATCCAAACAAAAAGTGACTATACGCTTGTCTGACAGGGCTATCGTGTTGGATTCTATCTCATTTGAGAAAGGAAAGAAGACCATCCTGAGCCTGGATATGGAGCAGGTTCCGAAGGAAGCGAAAACAGTCTGGCTGAAAACAATCCGGGACAGGCAGGGGCGAACTGTTTTTTCCCGTAAAGAGGAAGAACGGTACCAGTCTTATCTCTGTCGTCTTCCCGTACCGGATGGAGTAGAATATACTTGTCTGGAGGGAGAATTTGGCAAGATGTGTCCGGTTTATCTCAATTACGCACTTCCGCGTATGAAAAGTGTATTGGTTGGTCCGGTAGAGCCGGGATATTGGAAGTATGCCAATGGGGTAGAGTATCGGCACGAGGGTGGTTTTGCTTATGAGTTTGAAGGCAATGTGGTTTATAAATATTCAGAAGAGCTTTGTCCTAAATATCTTAGTTTTTCATCTACTGATGTAATAACCAACCTGAATGATTTTTATTTCACACCGGAAGTATTTCGGCAGTTTGTAGAGAAATGCAGGCAGAGAAATGCCTGGCATCCGCAAAACATCTGTATTGCTCAATCGGATAAAGCGCTAAATCTTCGGTTACCCGTAGAAAAAGACTCTACCGGAGTGGCTGGTTTATTATTTGAAGATCGGATTACCCGGAAAGTTTCTTATCCGGATATGATTGTTAAAAATGGGAATAGGAATCTTGAGATCCCTACAGGTGTATATAATATTATTGTTCTTTATAATAACGGGAAATATCTGAAACGGGATAGTATTGAATTGCGTCCTTGTCATCATGTGGATATCAATATGGAAATGTCGGTATGGCACGAGCGGGATTCTCTCTCTTCACAGTGGCTGGCATTGCAAAGACACCTTGGTACGTTCTCTTTGAAACCGGCTTATCGTGAATTAAGGCTGACGAAAACGCGTTGGGCAGGCAGAGATAAAGTGTCTGGTTATGTATATATTGAAGGAGATGACGAGCCGTTGACTGGTGTTTCGGTTGTAGAGAAGGGAACCGGAAATGGTGCTGTTACAGACATTGACGGATATTTTGAGTTGATGTGCGAACGTGGAGGTAATAGTACGCTGGAATTCAGTTTTATCGGAATGCAAACGAAGGAAGTGGAAGTAAGGCCTAATACGGAGTTGATTGTTATGATGAAGGAGGATAATTTGGCGCTTGATGAAGTAGTAGTAACGGGATATGGAACCAGAGTCCGATCTACTCTCGCTGGTTCTGTGAGTGGTCTTTTAACTACAACTACGAGAAGTGGTGCTGATGTTGTCCCTCCCGAAGAAGAACTTCCGGATGAAGAGGCGAAAACTTCTGAAGAGGCTGAACATAGGCTGTATGATGAATTGATGCAACTGAACGGGCTTCGTCGTAATTTCTCTGATGTAGGTTTTTGGGAGCCGAAGTTGTATACGGATAAAGAAGGTAAAGCGCAGTTTAATGTGACTTTTCCTGATAACATAACAAAATGGGATGCAGTGGTTTATGCTATGAATCGTAAACTGAATTCCGGCACTTACCGTCAGTCGATACAATCCTACAAACCACTGATGGCGGAATTGAAAACACCGCGTTTCCTGACTGTGGGCGATACAACTAATTTCACCGGGACAATACGTAATTATACAAAAGAGGAAGAGGTAAAAGGGAGTACCGTTTTTTGTGTTGAGGCTGACACGTTGATGAGACAGGAGGTAAGATTAAAAGGAACTTATAGCATAGGATTGCCTGTGCAGGTTACCACGTCGGATAGTATGAAGGTCGGTTATATTTTTACTCGTGACGATGGTTACAGAGATGGAGAAGAGCATATGATTCCTGTAGTTGCACAGGGGACTGAGTTGTCAAAAGGATCTCTTTGTGTTTTGCAAAAGGATGAAACGGTGAAGGTGAAAGCCGGACCGGGGGAGGAAGTCAGGGTGGAACTTAGCGGAAGTCAGTTAGATAGTTATCAGGACGCTGTTAATTATTTAGGGAGATATCGCTATTGGTGTAATGAACAATTGGCTTCTAAACTGATAGGACTGTTGGGACAGAAAAAGATAGCTTATTATAACGGTGAAAGGTTTACGGGTGAGAAGGAGATAATAAAGATTATTCGCCGTCTGGTCAATAATCAGAATGACGAACAGCTTTGGGGATGGTGGGGACGTACGACAGAATCTTCTTCATGGATGTCGGGACATATTCTGAGAGCCTTGAAGATGGCTATGGAAGACGGTTATGAGGTTCGGATTAATTTGGATAAATTGAGAGTACGTTATGAATTGGCACAGCCTTTCAGAGGGAAACGATTAGAGGATGTATACCTGTTTCATGCTTTGTGGTATTGGGGGATAGAACAGGATTGTGCGGCAATATTCCGTTTGCTGAATCCATTGGTAGAGCAATGTGAGGCAAAAGAAAAGACCTTAAAAGAAGCTGATAAATCATATTTACTTCAATCCTATCTCAAAGAAAAACTGTTGCTTTGGGAGATGTTACAATCGCGGGTTAGTGTGGCCGACAGTATTCGCAGGTACCTGAAAGAAGATGCGCTGGGTGGAGTATATTGTACGGACGACCGAAGATTATCCTACTGTGATTACACCGGATTGGAAAATACGCTGATCGCTTATCGGATAATCAAGAGTGAACCTTCTTTGAGTCACTTAAAAGAAGCAATGCAATGGCATATTCTTCGTACGCGAAATATGGGTTGGAATACTTACCAGGCTTCTTTGGCGGTGGCAACTGTGTTGGATGATTTGCTGGATGGGCAATCTCAACAAGGTGTTCCGGCAATTGTAGAACTCACAGGAAAGGAAAATCGGCAAATAACAGAGTTTCCTTATACCACCCGTTTAGCTGCCGGTGAGTCTCTGGTGCTGACCCGTAAAGAGGGGATACCTCTAATACTTAGTTCATCTATCGTAAAGCGGGTGACAGAAGCTAATGGCAGTGATGCATTTGAAGTACAGTCTGTTTTTGAGGGGGGTGACCGGTTGAAAGCAGGAGAACCTGCTACACTGGTGGTTACTCTCAATGTAAAGCAAGCTGGAGCAGAATATGTGATGCTGGAAGTACCGATTCCTGCATCCTGTAGCTATAATTCTAAAATAAATAGTAATATTTCGGAGGTACATCGCGAATATTTTAAAGAAAAAACCGTTATCTTTTGTGAGAAGTTACCAGTAGGAAAACATCTTTTCCGCATTTCGTTGCTCCCGCGTTATACAGGGACCTATTCACTTAATCCGGCGAAAGTGGAGTTGATGTATTTTCCGGTAGTGAATGCAAATAACGAGATACGTAATATACAAGTCACAGAGAGAAGAACAGAATAAATTATGAGATATATTGTTTCAGTCGTACTTTTTATACTTGCCTTGACCTCCTGCAAGAGGGATACTCCGCGCTATGTAATCGGTATGTCTCAGTGTAGTGATGACAGCTGGCGGCATAAGATGAATGATGAAATATTGCGCGAAGCCATGTTTTATGAAGGGGTGTCTGTAGAGATACGTTCGGCACATGACGATAATCGGAGGCAACAGGAAGATATTCAGTATTTTATTGATAAGAAGGTGGATCTGCTGATTGTTACGCCCAATGAGGCAGCACCGATTACACCAATAGTAGAAGAGGCTTTTGATAAAGGTATTCCCGTAATTGTGGTGGACAGAAAGATTCTTTCTGACAAATATACTGCTTTTATGGGAGCAGATAACTATGAGATAGGACGCGAAGTAGGAAAGTATCTTGCCGCCAAACTGGGTGGTAAAGGAAACATAGTAGAGCTTACCGGCCTGAGCGGTTCAACTCCGGCTATGGAGAGGCACCAGGGATTTATGAGTGCCATTAGCCGTTATCCGGATATTCATCTGCTGGCCAGGGCCGATGCTGCATGGGAACGTGAGCCGGGACGGATCATTATGGATTCTTTATTGCGGATTTATCCGAAGATCGATGCCGTATACTCTCATAATGACCGCATCGCACCGGGAGCTTTTGAAGCGGCTGAAAAGCTGGGGCGGGCCAAAGATATTGTTTTTGTGGGTATTGATGCCTTGCCGGGCAAAGGGAATGGAGTAGAGTTGGTGTTGGACAGTGTGTTGGATGCAACTTTTATTTATCCTACCAATGGAGATAAGGTACTGGAAATGGCAATGAACATTCTCGAAAAGAAGCCTTTTGCACGTGAAACCACGATGGAGACTGCCATTGTAGATCCGATTAACGCTCCGGTAATGAAGCTCCAGACTGCTCATATCGCTGAGTTGGATAAAAAGATTGAAACGCTGAACGGACGTATCAGTGGCTATCTCTCTCGCTATGCCAATCAGCAAGTGGTGCTTTATGGTAGTTTGCTTGTATTACTGCTGGTAGCCGGATTGTTGCTGGTGGCTTATAAAGCGCTTCGTGTCAAAAATAGGCTGAATATTGAGTTATCCAAACAAAAGAAGCAGCTTGAAGAGCAGCGGGATACTCTTTCCGAACAACGTGATCAGTTGATACAGCTTTCGCATCAGCTGGAAGAAGCTACTCATGCCAAACTGGTGTTTTTCACAAATATCTCTCATGATTTCCGCACTCCGTTGACATTGGTTGCCGACCCGGTAGAGCAATTACTTGCAGACAAAGACCTTTCCGGTGATCAGCATCGGTTGTTGCTGCTTGTTCAGCGCAATGTGAATATTTTGTTGCGTCTGGTCAATCAGATTCTGGACTTCCGTAAGTACGAGAATGGCAAAATGGAGTATACTCCTGTCGCGATAGATATGTTGCAGTGTTTTGAAAATTGGAACGAATCTTTCCTTGCAGCGGCACGTAAGAAGCATATTCGCTTCTCTTTTGATAGTATGCCTGATACAGATTATCATACACTTGCTGATGTAGAGAAATTAGAGCGGATTTACTTTAATCTTCTTTCCAATGCGTTTAAGTTTACGCCGGAAAATGGAAAGGTTACGGTTCGTCTTTCCGCACAGGAAAAAGAAGGGCAGAACTTCTTCCGTTTTACAGTAGCCAATACCGGCAGCCTTATCTCGGCAGAACATATCTGTAGCATTTTCGACCGTTTCTATAAGATAGATATGCATCATGCGGGGTCGGGTATCGGGCTTGCATTGGTCAAAGCTTTTGTTGAGATGCATGGTGGTACGATACAGGTAGAAAGTGACGAACGGCAGGGGACGATGTTTACGGTAGAACTACCGGTATGTAACTGTACGTCTGTTGCAGATACATTATCTTTGGAAGTATCTGAGCAGGATTTGCCTGTTGAGTTTTCAGAAGATGAAGAGGAACAGGAGTTGGGCTATGACTCTTCAAGGATGTCTGTACTGATAATTGATGATAATGCGGATATACGTTCGTATGTCCATGGGTTGCTCAATGCAGAATATTCAGTGATTGAGGCCGCTAATGGCTCCGAAGGTATCCGGAAAGCAATGAAGTATGTGCCTGATCTGATTATCTCGGATGTTATGATGCCGGGTATGGATGGTATTGAGTGCTGCCGCCGGTTGAAGAGTGAACTGCAGACGTGTCATATTCCTGTGATATTGCTGACTGCCTGTTCTCTGGACGAACAACGCATACAGGGCTATGACGGTGGGGCAGATTCATACATTTCCAAACCTTTTAGTTCGCAGCTTCTGTTGGCACGTATCCGTAATCTGATAGATTCACACCAACGGTTAAAGCAATTCTTTGGTGATCGGCAGACATTGGCGAAGGAGGATATCTGTGATCTCGATAAAGACTTTGTCGAGAAATTCAAGAAGATTATTGAAGAGAAGATGAGTGACTCCGGATTGAATGTAGAAGATTTAGGAAAAGATATGGGACTGAGCCGTGTGCAGCTCTATCGCAAAATAAAATCGCTGACCAATTATGCGCCTAATGAATTGCTACGTATGGCGCGTCTGAAGCGGGCGGCTTCTCTGTTGGCTTCTTCGGAACTGACGGTGGCGGAGATTGCTTATGAAGTAGGCTTTACTTCTCCTTCTTATTTTACAAAGTGTTATAAGGAACAGTTTGGAGAAAGTCCGACGGAGTTTTTGAAACGTAAAGGATAAAGAAACGGAATGAAAGATTATAAGGTTGGTAAAGAAACCATGTCCGATGCCTTCTGCCGGGAGGTGTATGCAGTGGTACGGGATATTCCTGCCGGGAAAGTAATCTCTTATGGAGAGATAGCCGCTTTGCTGGGAAAACCACAATGTTCACGCATGGTGGGACGTAGTTTGAAGCAGGTACCTCTTGACTTGAATCTTCCTTGTCACCGGGTAGTCAATGCACAGGGTAGGCTTGTTCCCGGGTGGGAAGAGCAACGGACCTTGTTGCAACTCGAAGGTGTCTGCTTCAAAAAGAGTGGTAATGTAGATATGGCCCGGTGCCTATGGAAATACGATGAAATACGTTAATACATACAAATAAAATATCAGATATATCATGAAGAAATTATTATCTCTTCCTCCGAATCTGGTGCACTGCTTTCATGAACTGGAAGAAGTAGATGCCTCAGAATGGTTTTGTACTTCCGATCCTGTTGGAGCAAAGTTAGGTTCGGGTGGTGGAACAACTTGGTTGTTACAGGCATGTCATGAGAATTATGCTTCTAAAGAGTCTTTTTCAAACTGGTTGGGAGCTGAAAAACGAATTTTACTACATGCCGGAGGGCAGAGCCGGAGGCTTCCGGGATATGCTCCTTCCGGGAAAATTCTTACGCCGATCCCTGTTTTCAGTTGGGAGCGTGGACAGAAGTTAGGGCAGAATCTACTCTCTTTGCAATTGCCGCTTTATGAGAGAATTATGAACATGGCTCCGGAGAATATGCATACATTGATAGCCAGCGGAGATGTATATATCCGTTCGGAGAAGCCCTTGCAGGAGATTCCTCAGGCCGATGTGGTATGTTATGGGCTTTGGGTCAATCCGTCATTAGCTACGCATCACGGAGTGTTTGTCTCTGATCGCAAGACACCGGATATTCTCGACTTTATGCTGCAAAAGCCCTCTCTTGCAGAATTGGAAGGACTGGCAAAAACACATCTGTTTTTAATGGATATTGGGATATGGTTGCTTAGCGACCGTGCTGTGGAATTGCTGATGAAACGTTCTCTTGATACTAATTCCGGAGAGATTACCTATTATGATCTTTATTCAGATTATGGGCTTGCACTGGGGAGTCATCCCAAAATAGAAGATGTCGAACTGAATAGTCTTTCCGTCGCTATACTGCCTTTACCCGGGGGAGAGTTTTACCACTATGGCACGAGCCGTGAGTTAATCTCTTCTACATTGGCTGTACAGGATAAAGTGCGTGATCAGCGATTAATCATGCATCGTAAGGTAAAACCCAATCCTGCCATCTTTGTACAAAATGCTTCTACCAGTATCTCTTTCTCTTCCGAAAATGCCAACTTATGGATTGAGAACAGTTATGTGGGGAAAGGTTGGAAACTGGGATCTCGTCAGATTATTACCGGGGTACCGGAGAATGATTGGGAGATAACGGTACCCGATGGTATTTGTTTGGACGTAGTTCCTATGGGAGAAGCCGGATTTGTGGTACGCCCATATGGACTGGATGACGTGTTTAAGGGCGCATTGGATTCACCCGGTACTCTGTTTACTGGCATTCCTTTTGTTGAATGGATGGAACAGCGTGGCATTAACTGGAATGACATTCAGGGGTGTACGGATGATTTACAGGCAGCTTCCATCTTTCCAATGACGGAGTCGGTTGATGAACTTGGTTTATTGTTGCGTTGGATGACAACGGAACCTAATCTGGCAGAAGGACGTGTGTTGTGGTTGAACTGTATGAAGTTCTCTGCTGATGAAATTTCTGCCCGTGCCAATCTGCAACGGCTTTATGCTCAACGTATGGCTTTTCGTCGAGAAAACTGGAAGGGTTTGTCAGACAATTATGAGAAGAGTGTTTTCTATCAGCTCGATTTGGAAGATGCTGCCCATGAATTTGTAAATCTCGGACTTGAAGTGCCCCAGGCACTGCCGGGTGATACTGCACAGTTATTGCAAATGCATAACCGGATGTTGCGGGCGCGCGTGATGGAATTGAAAAATGATCCGGGCAGCAAGGAAGAAGAGAAAGAGGCATTCAATCTTTTGCGAAATGGCTTACTAGGGCAGGTTTGCAAGCAGAAATGTAATCCGAAGCTGAATGTTTATTCCGATCAGATTGTATGGGGACGTAGTCCTGTACGTATTGACGTGGCCGGTGGCTGGACAGATACTCCTCCTTATTCGCTTTATTCGGGGGGAAATGTGGTGAATCTGGCTATTGAACTGAACGGGCAACCTCCTTTGCAAGTATACGTCAAAACTTGTAAAGAACCTCATGTTGTACTTCGTTCCATAGATATGGGAGCGATGGAAGTGGTGAATACGTATGAAGAGTTGCAGGATTACCGAAAAATAGGTTCTCCTTTCTCTATACCTAAAGCCGCATTGGCGCTAGCTGGCTTTGTTCCTCAGTTCTCGGAGGTGCAATATGATTCTTTGAGGGAACAGTTAGAAGCTTTTGGTGCCGGTATTGAAGTTACATTGCTTGCAGCTATACCGGCAGGTTCCGGACTGGGAACAAGTTCTATTCTTGCTTCTACTGTGTTGGGAGCAATCAATGATTTCTGTGGTTTGGCATGGGATAAGAATGAGATTTGTCGTTGTACATTGGTATTGGAGCAGTTGCTTACCACAGGAGGAGGCTGGCAGGATCAATATGGTGGCGTTTTCTCCGGAGTTAAGTTGTTGCAAACAGAATCCGGATTTGATCAGACTCCGTTAGTGCGTTGGTTACCCGATCAGTTATTTACGAATCCTGAATATCGGGATTGTCATTTGCTTTATTATACTGGTATAACCCGTACGGCAAAAGGTATTTTAGGAGAGATTGTCCGTTCTATGTTTCTTAATTCCGGGAATCATCTTGCTTTGTTGTCAGAGATGAAAATACATGCTTTGGATATGAATGAGGCTATTTTACGTGGTAACTTCATAAATTACGGTAAGTTGGTAGGAAAGAGTTGGATACAGAATAAAGCACTTGATGCCGGTACAAATCCACCGGAAGTGGAAAAGATAATCCGTTTGATTGAAGATTATACTTTAGGGCATAAGTTGCCGGGAGCTGGTGGTGGCGGATATCTGTATATGGTTGCCAAAGATCCACAGGCGGCTGTTCAGATTCGTCGGATACTCACAGAATATGCGCCTAACCCTTGTGCACGATTTGTAGAAATGACTTTATCTGACAAAGGGTTACAGGTATCAAGAAGTTAGTTCATGATTGTACGAATATGAATAAATTTACGATTAGACGATTGACGATGTACGATTGGGATTACTCTATCTCTAATAGCGCTGAAACAGGCTTTTAAAAGAGCAACTTCAATCGTACATCGTCAATCGTCCAATCGTAAATTTATTTATTCCTGTATGGCTATGTAAGTGAAAATAATCTTCTCGTGATGATTTTATTTTCGTATGTGATGCGGCATCTCTTCCGGAAGTTCCATTGATATTTCCACCAGACCACTTACTACTCCTTCGTTAAACCAGGGTGTTTGATAGATCATTTTTTTGATGCCATTTTTTTCTATCGTGTAGGCATTACTGCCACCTGTTGCCAGCATCTCACGTATCTTCTCCTGTGATTGTAGATTGTGGCAATCGAAAAGATTCTTACCGATCAGATCGCCGTGTTTGGCAAATGTTTTACATGCTTTATCATTCATAAAAAGGATAACTCCTTTGGTGTCACATACTGTGACAGCACAATTCATTTCTTTAGCCCATTCGTACATTGCTCATTCTCCTTTCTTGGTTTTAATCAGCAAAGATAGTTCTATGATTCAAAAAAGAAAAGGAAGAAACCCTTTTAAAATGTCTCTCCCTTCTTAAATAGATTATTTAATAATGACTTTCTGCAAAAGCTTATCCACTTTTATCAAATAAATACCCGAATGATCTATCTGTATCATTTCCATATCTTTTGCTTTATGAATAACTGTTTGGCATACGCCCTGTAAGTTATATACGGAGATCATTTTTTCTTGTGCATTTTCTATCCAAAGAGAAGAGCCTTCTACTCTTATGCAAATATTGGTGGAAGTTGATATGTCTTCAATACCTGTAGGCGTTGTAGAAAATGTCCCTATTTGTTCGGATAGGGTTTTATTAGATTTATCATTTGCAATTAAGCTATAATAATAGGTAACTTCCGGTTTTAAATCCGTCACACGGAAAGAAAGCTTGGAGGCTGTACGAGTGACTAATTCGCCTTTTGCATCAAATTGATAAGAAGTGATTTCTTTCTTCATATCTATGTCCGAATATATTTTTAATATGTATTCATTCGTATCATCTATTGTTTTCCATGTAAAATTAACTGCATTACTTTCTGTGTTGATGATCAGTGAATTTTCATTTTGTACAGGTATAAATACGGCTAATAAATTTTTGTTTTCATTGATAGTAAAGGAGTAATTATCTTCTTCGCTAACTATTTCTCCGTTATCCATCCAACATTTGAAACGATAGCCTGAGTTCGCTCGTGCTGACAAGTTTACCATGGCTCCTTGCTGGTATTCAGTGATTCCTAAAATAATACCTGCATTCAATATATTTTTAGTCACATTGACAGTCAGGGGTGCTTCTTCCTGCATATAGAAAAATTTCTTCCAGCCATCACTTGCCTTATAGAGGTCTGTAGTGTTATAAGGGATGTGGAGTTTGCAAGTGGTGACTCTGATTCCGGTAAAACTATTGTCGTAGGCAGCAGCGGGAGCAGCTCCCTTGCAATAGATATCAGTTAAACCAGCACAACCATAAAGTGCTTTTTCACCAACCATGTATAAGGTATAAGGAAGTGTGATTTCTTTAATGGTAGAACAACCATAAAAAGCGCCATATTGAAGCTCTTCACATTCCTCTGTAACTGTTACTTTCCTTAAATTGGCAGGTAAATAATACGTTTTAGCTTTATTATCCTGATAATATTGAGTAACAGCTTTCATTCCGGAATTAGAGTCGGTACTAAAAAGATCGCCAAATAATCCTTGTACCCCTGTAGCGGTTTCTTTTACTCCTGTACCAACAAAAGGGATAGTGAGTTCTTCCAGTTTACTTAAATTAGAAAGCATCTCCCGGTTTAAATTTTCAAGATTACCAATATTTAAAGAAGCAAGAGAACTTGGGAATGTTAATTCCTGCGTATAATTGATACTCTTTGCTATAGGTAAAGAAAGTGATTTTAGGTTGGAGCAGGTGCGGAATGCATATTTTCCAATTGTGGTTGTTAATGGTAGGTTTATCGTTTCAAGATTTGTACAACCTCCAAAAACACCTGGAAATATTCTGTGATCATCACTACCGTCAGAAAGCTGCATTTGATTTGTGACATTTATTTCTTTCAATGAAATTGGAATATAATAAGCATGCTTATTTGAGAATTGACCTGTAGAACCATATAATATAGCAATATAACCTTCTATTTTATCTTCTTGTGCCGGATATTTGAAAGTTTTTGACATAAAAAGGTATCCTAATGATCTACTTGAGTCCAATGGTTTATCTAAAGAAGATCCAATAAATGGTAACGATAACTTATGTAAAGTTATACAATCGCTATATATATGAATAGCTAATTATCAGTTATTTGCGAATAATACGATAGAAAAGTACC
>ERZ894240.778-NODE-778-length-26768-cov-25.756598_pt1 | contig 26768 bp, 32 predicted proteins | sample MGYA00380298_ERZ894240 | MGnify/ENA primary metagenome ERZ894240 (study PRJEB32331, sample SAMN06328419) | human gut metagenome | biome: human gut microbiome; feature: stool | host: Homo sapiens | collected 2014-06-27 ... | reverse complement strand
GCTTGCCTGTTTCGGAGAGCTTGTAGTTGAACTGTCCGGCCTTGAACATCGCGCCAAGATACCAGGCTTTCTTCTCGCCCATGTAGTAACGCACTTCCGGAGCCACTTCCCAGAGGGCATAGCGGCGGTCTTTGTCGCTCCACGTCCATGAAGTCCACGATCCGTTTACGGCAATGCCCCACGACGGGCAGATGCGCCATTCAAGTCCTAAATCGGGTGTCAGGGTAGCCCAGCGCAGCAGGTTGGCACGCAAGGAGAGATGATAATCGGTTGGGGTTTCTGTTTCCGAAGGAGTATCGGCAACGATGGCATTTTGCTGTGTTGCCGTCTGTTGCTGGGCCGCCCTTTCGGCTTCTGCCTTTTCAGCGGCAAGTCGTGCTTCTTCCGCTTTGCGCTGCTCTTCGGCAAGCCGTTCCTGTTCGGCACGTTTTTCCGTAGCCAGACGCTCGGCTTCAGCTTTGCGCCGTGCCTCTGCTTCCACATCTGATACGGTTGTTTCTTCAGCCGGCACCGTCAGGCGCACGGTCACGAAATCGCCCTCTGCCGGATGGTTGCGGGTGATGAAACTTTCTTCCTTGATTCCCGCACGTGTAATCAATTCTGATTTCACACGGTTCGAGCGAATTTTGGCTATCGCGAGGTTTTCTTTTTCGCCATTCAAGGAATTGCAGTAGCCATCGACATAAAGCGGCAGCTTGCCGTCAAGAATTGCGGTTTTGTTTTTTTCGATACACTCCAACAGGCGGGCAAGTTCCATGTCATTATCATTCCACGGCACATAGAACATGTCCTTCTGCGGCACGAACCGGAAGGTGTAGGTCGTGTCCGTCTTCTCCTGTGCCATCGCCGGTAGCAACAGCAGCGACAGCAGTGCGGTCGTAATCCATTTCTTCAGATATTTCATATTTTTTCGGTTATATTGTTTCATACTCAAAATTGTTTCTGTATTCATACATCATTCAGTTTGAAGGTGGATAAAAGAGGACATACGAATACGTAAAAGGGCGGAAAACTCCCGAAAAAAGAGTTTCCGTCCTTGCATATTTTCGTAAAAATGAATAAATTAAATTAGCGCGCGAGGGATGCCGGTCAGAATGTGTGTGTTTACACAAATTTCACACATTTCCAAATTTTCGGCAGACTTATTTGATTGATTGCTAACAGAATATGGCGCATGAAAAAACAGCCCTTCCGGTGAAAGGGTAAAAGGCTGACCATTGCTTTTTCCAAGGCAGGCCAAGCGCATCATGTTTCTTCTTTTGAGACCATAATCTATCATAGATTTCTAAAATGTGTAGTAACCCAAATGTAAAGATAACATTTTATCCTTAAACATTGTTATTTCCCTTACATCTTTTTTGCTTTTTTTATCTTTTACCTGTAAGCAGCATTAAATCAAACCATTCTGTATACTTTACATCAATTCCATTAAATCGTTATCGGATTCATTTTCATGGTGGAAAGGTTCAAGTACAGTCCGTGATGTTCGATCATGCCATTACGGAACATCTTCCACAGGATGTTACAGCCGAGCTGAGCCAGCGTGGAGTTGATGAACAGGTCCTGCTTTTCCAGGGCCTCCGCCAGCGAGCAACTCGGTCCGGAATCCTTCTCCTTTACTCTCGTGTACTTCACATAGCGGGTGATCACCTTCAGCGATTCCACCGTTTCGTATAGCTTGGATGTCGGCTGCTTGATTTTCTTCGGTACAGTTCCGAGAATGACCTGTCCCGTATCCTGCGTGTTGCCGAAGTCCATCCAGTACAGGGGTGTTTCGTGGCTTATGTATCCCGAAACCGGCACGGCTTTCAGTATGTTCCACAGGTCAAGACGGGACTTGATGTTGTCCGTGCAGGTAATCGTGATGTTGGCCAGATTATCCCGTCTGGCGTCCTTCAGAGCTGCCGGATAGATGTCCGGTATCGCCTTCCAGTCGTTGCCGAAGAAGTTGTTCATGCGTGTGACGAGGCACTGCGCCTTGTTCAGTCCGATGTCCGAGGGGCTGAAGAGCTGCCGCCCGATGTTGGCCTCCGTCACGATGTCGGAATCATACACGGTTATGAACAGTCCGGGATGTCCCAGTCCCCTCAGTGCCGTATCGAGCCGTGCCAGGCAGGTAAGTACCTGCGAACCTGTTCCTCCCGCTCCGATGAGATTTACCGTCACCGGATGCTGCGGGTTTATGAGATAGTTGTCGATATAGTGTACTCTTTTCATTTCAGTATGTCTTTAAGTTTCATGCTGTTTAGTTGCTTCAGTTCGTCAAGGTTGAAGTCCCTGTCCCGTGCCGCCTTTGTCACCAGCACGAGGTTTGACCTTGTCGGGTTCCCGTTCCCTCCCAGGTGGGAGAATTCCGTAAGCCAGAATTTCCTTTCCCAATACTGCAGCAGCTTCTCATAGGTCAGGTCCTTCGGCAGCTCTATTCTGGCGTTTCCCAGACATACGCTGGAACCTGTCACGTTGAAGAAGGGCGCGGCGTACAGTATGGTATCCGGTCCGGGAACATTTCCCTTGTAGGCATAGATTCTCATTCCGTGTTGTCCGGCCTCGTAGATTACTCCCGGCAGGTTATATTCCGCGTTCTCTATCTCAAGTGAGGGGCTGAAGAACATCATCCGCTTGTGCGGGGGATTGTACCACACGTATCTTTCGCTACCTTTGCGCGGGTCGCAATACAGCAGGTTGGAGGGTATCTTCCCGTATGGAGTGGTGCTGTGTCTTTCCGAGTATCCTTTCACGAGCGCGTTCATGAATTGTACCGTCACCGGTCTTCCTTCCGTCATGTTTCCCCGGTCGTCAATTTCCCGGATTTCAAGGAAAAAGTTCCTGTCATCTTCCGAGGCATAGGCAATCATTACCGCCTTAGGGTTGAGCGTCGTCTTGATCTTTCTGGTCAGTTCGTTGCTGTCTATCATTTTCGTTCAGATTGGTATATACTGTGATGTTGATGAATTTTTCCGCCCACTTGAAGAAGCGTTCCGGGTAGTCGTCCATGCGGAACAGCTCCTCCGTTTCCGGAGACAGGTCACAGGTGGTGACCGGAATGATGTCGTATGTCTCCTGGCTGTAGGAGTTGTAATAGTCCGTGAGATATTCCGTTATCATGTCGGTGCAGTCATAGATGACCCGGATCTGCTTGCTGAGGTACATGGGCAGAAAGTCCGGTTCCTCCTCGTAGAAGGGATCGTAACCGTATTCCATGATGCCGTGTTCGGGTGTAAGGAACTCCAGTCCCTCCTTCATGACAGAGAGCAGTGACTGTTCGTACCCGTCTTTCGGCTTATATCGGTCGATTGCTTTCGGCAGATTCTTGTAATAGGATTTGCGTTCCACCCGGCGTAACAGGGCACGTATCCTGCCTTCCTCATAGGAGTGCAGGAGCCGCCGCCTCTTTTTCCGGTCGGATGCCGTTTCACCCGAGTCATCCTCAGACATCAGTGTCAGGGCATAGTCCATGTCATCCTCGTCCAGTACGGTGTTTATCCCGTTCGCCCGCATCAGGTTGTGGATGAAGGTGACGGATATGCGTCTCAGTTCCGGTCCGAGCCTTTCGATGAACTTCGTCGGGAAATAATACAGTATGAATTCCCCCCATCCGTGGCATTTCCAGAGACGGAACAGGAGTCTTTCCCCGTCCCGTTCAATATTGACATTCATGTCATTGCCCACAAGGTTGCACATCTCTTCGTGCAGTCGGGCGATGCCTTCTCCGGGTGTGCGCCCCGGAACATGTACCGCCTCCTTTTTCATGAGGCTCGCATACCTGAAAAAGGAATCACGCAGGTACTCATAGTTTTCATGCGTGATCAGGTTGTGTACTTTCCCGTGACAATCCTCCACATACAGTTCCTTCATGAACCGTGGCGTAAATGTGGCATTCAGAAAAGAACTACGGCACCGCTGGGTGCCGCAATCCGTTCTTTCCTGTCCGTCTCGTAATGTACGTTCCTTGCGGTCTCTGCGATGATGAGTCTCGCGAGCTGTTCCGCCTGATATCCGTCCAATGGTACACATGATTCTTCCTTTTTTCTGTTATCCTTTGCCATATCCTTTATCCTTTCGTTCCGATAGTTGTCTTGAACTCATATTCCGCCATATCCTCCCTGATGACCGGTCCGTGAACGGTGGCCGTCGTCAGTTCCGGGTACATGTTCGAATAGTAGCCCATGACCATGTCCGGCGAGATGTTCGGATCCGGGTCCAGAAGGGTTATATACTCTGTTCCTTTCTTGAATCTGAATGAACGTGTCATTCCTTTAATTTCGAGTGCCATGGCTTAAACTGTCTGATAAGATGAATACTTGGGTTCCAGCATGGACTGTGGGAAATCAACGTATTCCTCATAGTCCTTCTCACTGTATGCGGGGTACTCCTGGTCGGAGAGGTACAGCTGCTGCTGTTCGTCCTCCCGCGTGAGCCTCTCTTCCTGCCAGTCCTGCATTTCAGGCTGCGGCGGGTATTGAGACTGGGGAGGCTGCTGTCCGCCTGTCCGCTGCACGTATTGCGCGTGCGGCTGTATCTGCGGTCTTGCCTGCGGCTGTGGCGGCTGTTGTTGCGGCGGCCATATTCCCGGTTGCTGCGTGTATGCCTGTTGCGGTCTCTGCGGTGCGGGCTGAGCCTGTCCCGGCATCGGAGGCTGTGTGTATGCCGGTTGTGGCGGTCTTTGTGCCGCTGTCTGTCCCTGTCCCGGCATCGGAGGCTGCGGAGACTGTGTATATACAGGCTGCTGCGGTACCGGCTGTTGCGGATGTTGTGTCTGCGGTGTCTGTGTATATGCCGGCTGTTCCGGCTGTGCTTCCTGCTCCATCAGGTCGAAAAGGCTGCCCTTGTTCATTTCGGCAGTCGCCGCCTTTATCTTCTCCTCGATTTCCTTCAACTGGGCGGCATTCGCGTGTGCTTTCGCCTGTGTAAGCACGCTGACGGCTTCCCGGTGGTTTCTGGCGGCAGTCAGTTCTTCCGCCTTCTTCATCAGTTTCTCGTACTTTTCCCGTTTCTCGCGCTCCTCCTTCGTTTCCTTGGATTTGGCATCCTTGGCGGCCTTGCTGCTTGCGGCGGCTTTGTCCGCCTGAGCCTCGAACTGTGCCATGTTGGAGATCAGCCCGCAGGCTTTCTGTATCGGTCTTGTGACTGCCTGCAGGAATCCGGTGTCAAGTTCCTGCGGCGTTCCCGTAACTGTCAGCGGCACGATGTGGTTCTGGGCCTCGTCCTTGAGTCCGTTCGATTTGGGCAATGTGGAAACGGTCAGTTGTCCGTTTGTCTTGCGGATGACGATCGTGAGGTCCACGCTTTCCGTCATCATCTGGTGGATTGCTGTAAAAAACATAGTTTCAGATATTAAATGATTAGACGATAAATTTCAATATTCGCTGAAAAATTCTGCCAGCAGCCTGTCCCTGTCCGGATGCCTGCATATTTCCAGAACGGGGTTCAGCAGCTTTGAGATGTGAACCGGACCGGTGGTCCCTCTCGGTGGCAGCTTGATTGCCGGTTGCGGGACGTGTACTTTCGGTCTTCTTGTCACGGGCATCCCTATCGGGGCTGGTGACTGTCTTGTGATGATCGCTTGTTGCATATTCTTTAATTTTTAACTGTGAATACCCGGGCTTTGGCAGCCCGCTGAACTACAAGGGCCCAACGGCAAATGCTTCCGGAAAGGCAGGGTTTTCGGGAAAAATACCGGAGCGCAGCGAGGATGATTTTTTCCGAAACCGCTTGCGGCCTGACCTTGCCGTCCGACAAGAAGCGTTTGCCAACTTTGCCCTGTAGTTCTCGGTTTGCCAATGTCTGTGTTTTTAGTCCATTTCCTTTTCTTCCCGTGTCATTTCCGGCTGTGACGGATACAGAAAGAGCCGCCCGCTCCCGGTGTAGCTAACACTTGAAAAGGGACCCGGAACAACATTTAAAAAGTGCCCCACCCATGGGTATGTTTAACCGAACAAAATTGGTATATTCATAAAAACCAATGGCGTTCATAATATGTACCACATGGAAGAAAGAGATTCCATAATTCTCGCCTATAGGCGTGACGGATTGAGCATCCGTGAGATCGCCCGTCGTAACGGCATGAGCCGCAAGACTGTACGCAAGTATCTCCGGGCTTTCGAACAAGCGGTCGGTGACAACCCCGATGCGGAAGCAATGGACACGTACCTGCAGCAGCCGGTGCGCTATGACAGCAGCAAACGTGTCCGCAGAGTGATGAACCAGCAGGTGATGGAGGCGATAGACGGCTTCATGGCCCGCAACCGGTCTAATGCCGCGGCCGGATTGCGCAAGCAGCAGATGCGCAAGATTGACATGTGGCGCCGGTTGCGCGATCAAGGCATAGAGATTGCCTATTCGACGGTATGCCAGTATGTCCGTGCATTGGAAGTGGCGGTGTCCGCTCCAGTCAAGTCCCCGGCGGCGTTCATCCGCCAGGAGTATGAACCGGGGTTCCGGTGCGAGTTTGACTGGGGCGTGCTGACACTTTGGATTGCCGGTGTCAAGACGAAGCTGCACATGGCCGTGTTCACGATGAACCATAGCAACCTGCGGCGGGCATACCTGTTCTCCCGCGAGGACACGTTGGCCCTGATGGAAGCACACCGCAACTGCTTCCGTGCTTTGGGGGGCACGCCGCAAGTAATGGCCTACGATAACATGCGGGTGGCCGTCAAGAAGTTCCTTGGACAGGAGCGCGAACATACCGATGCCCTGCGCCGCATGGAACTCCACTATTGTTTCACCCCTCATTTCTGTAATCCGCGTTCGGGATGGGAGAAAGGTAAGGTGGAGCGTTCGGTGGAACATATCCGCCGGCGGGCTTTCGCCTATGATGTCCGTTTCGGTTCGCTGGAGCAGGCGCAGTGTCATCTTGACAAGGTCTGTGACAGGCTCAACGGGGAGGCTTCCAACATGTCTGCGCAAGAGAAGAAGGAGCGCGTACAGGCCGATATTGCGGCTTTGCGGCCGCTTGACCACGGTGACATGGGCTGCTTTGAGCAGCGGCATGCCCGTGTCGGGAAGTATTCCACCATTACCGTCGATGGTGTGCATTACTCTGTGCCTGACCGGCTTGTCGGTCGGGAGGTACCCATAAAGATGTATTCCGAGCGTATTGTCGTGCTTGACGGTCGCGACAAGGTAGCCACGCATGTACGCTCCCGGCGTCTCGGTGACTGGTGTATCGACCTGATGCACTATCTGGGCACGTTCCTTCGCAAGCCTGCGGCGTTGGGACGATCCACGGCCATGCGACAGGTACACCCGGACGTGGCGGCACTGTTTCGCAAACATTTTACGGATTCTCCCAGATCGTTTGTCGAACTGCTCGTGTTTACCCGTGACAACCAGCGCACTTATGCCGACATACTGGCTGCGGCAGACCGTCTGTCCTCCCGGGGACTCAAACGCCTGTCTTCCGAACAATTGAGCGCCGAGATGCTGGCCAGTGACGGCAATGGAACCGCAAACGTCCGTCAAGACGCGGCCACCCTGACCCCGTCCGATCCACAACAGACCGCCATTGAAGAATCGGCCTCACAGACATTGGACACACTTTCGGCGATGATCGGATGTGGCGCCACACAACAACCTGTAAACAAAGTTACCGTCTAACAACATAAAAATTGCATAGCAATGGAACAAAACGAAAATCAAGACTCCATACGCGAACGGATACGTGCGTATGCCTTCGACCTCAAACTCCCTCTGGTACGACGCGACATCGACCTGCTTATACAGCAAGGACTTGATGAACGATGGAACCTGTGGATGTTCACGGCCGAACTCCTGCGTCAGGAAAAAGAAAACCGCTCGGAGAACCAGCGTCGGCATCGCATCAAAAATGCCGCGTTCCCACAGTTGCGATACCTCAACGAAATAGACACGGACGCGCTTCCGCCAGAAGCGCGGAAGGCCTTGCCAAACCTTGAGACACTTGATTTCATCAAGGAAGGGCGCAACCTTATACTATACGGGAATCCCGGTACCGGAAAGACCCATCTGGCTACAGCCTTGGGGATTGCGGCCTGTAACGCGGGATACTCCGTACTGTTCACTTCCGTGCCCAGACTGCTTACGCAGATAAGGGAATGCCGGAACGCAATGACACTAAGGGCACTCGAGAACAAGTTCGAACGATACGACATGGTCATCTGCGACGAGTTCGGATACGTTTCTTGTGACAAGGCGGGAGCGGAGATGTTGTTCAACCATCTGTCACTCAGAACTGACAAGAAAACAACCGTCATTACAACAAATCTCGCATTCAACAGATGGGACGAGATTATTGCAGACAAAGTACTAGTTACAGCAATGGTAGACAGGCTAACGCACAAGGCGATTCTACTGAACATGACGGGAAAATCGTACAGAATGAAAGAAACACAAGATATGATAAATAAACAAATTTAATTAACTTTGCAAAACCTATCGGGTGGTACACGTTTCAAATGCTACCCGGGTCCCTTTTCAAGTGTTAGCTACAACTTTCTTTCATCTGCTTGTTTGAGACGTTCTTGTGCTGTGCAGAAATAAGAGTAGAATAAAGGGAAAACCCTTGATGTGGACTATGTTTCATACGCATATTTGATTGATTAGCGGTGCAAAGGTACGAATAAAAATCATATCTTGTGCCAGTTTGATTTAAAGTTTATATTATTTTATATTTCATACTCTACAAAGTATGATTATTGCAGATTACAACTATCAATGCAGAAATTGGAGAGTTTCATAAAAAAGTATAATATTAGGTATGAAACGTACCATAATACGATAATTTTTCATACCTTTGCAGCACAAAAGTGCTGAAACGGCACTCCTGATTACACAATCTAACCACATTATCACACTGATTATGGCAAAGATAGGTTACATCATGGCAACCGCACACTACGAAAAGCTTGAAGCCGATCGTGAGTGGATGCAGGAGTATGGTTGCGTGAAAGTCATAGAAGAGAACGATGCAGACGAAAAGAACCGTCCGCTGTGGAAACAGCTGATGGTAGCCCTCGAACGTGGTGATGAACTCGTCATTAGCAAGTTCAGCAATGCCATTCGTGGCGCAAGAGAACTGGCAATGTTCCTGGAATTTTGCCGGGTGAAGGTCATTCGTGTCATCAGTATTCATGACCGTATCGACTCAAATAATGAGTTGTTCCCTGAGACCAAGCCTTCAGATGTGCTGCTCATGATGGGCTCTCTTCCTGATGAAGCCTTGGTACTTCGTAAGTCCTCTGAACATGTTTCAAAGCTTCAGGAACGAATGATTGTCCAACTCCCTCCAGTTTCCACATCTAAGGAAAGACGTATGGATAGAGAGAAGACTGTCATCAATCTCTATGCAGCAGGACATCCAATCGATGAAGTTTGGAAAGCCAGCGGATTCCGTAGCCGTAGCTCTGTGTTCCGCATACTGAACAAGCATGGAATAAAGCTGAATAGAGGCAAACATTCTGGTCCGATTAAGAAGAAGGACGAAAGGAAAGGCTCTTCGGAGGATTAGTGAAACGAACGTACATCTATCAATCAAAAAAGGAAATGACTCTTCAAGAAGCAATAGAAGCTCGCCATAGTGTGCGCAAATACATAGACAAGCCAATCCCACAAGATATAATTGACATCCTTCAAGCCAAGATTGAAGAATGCAACAACCTCGGCAATCTTCACATTCAACTTGTAACCAATGAGCCGAAAGCTTTTAAGGGCAAAATGGCTTACGGCACCTTCAGCGGAGTGACCAACTACTTCGCTATGGTTGGCAAAAAAGCGGATGACCTATCAGAACGCATCGGCTATTACGGTGAGCAGTTGGTTCTGCTTGCTCAGACTCTTGGACTCAACACCTGTTGGGTAGGTCTCACTTACAACAACATTAAGGATGCATACGAGAAAGGCAATGATGAGAAGCTTTGTTGCATGATTGCCCTCGGTTATGGCGATGATCCAGGCAGAAACATGAAGCGTAAGACCGTAGAGCAAGTAAGTAATGCAAGTGACATAACACCAGCGTGGTTCAAGAAGGGAGTAGAAGCAGCTTTACTTGCACCTACAGCCGTCAACCAACAGAAGTTCTCATTCGAGTACGTTGGAATGAAGAACAACCGCCACATAGTGAAAGCCAGCAAAGGATTCTCTTTGATTGGCTACACCAAGATGGATCTGGGCATTGTCAAGTATCACTTTGAGATTGGAGCTGGTAAGGAAAACTTTGAATGGGCATAACTATGGACATTGAACAAGTAAGAGATTTCACGCTCTCCATCAATGGCGTGACCGAAGACCAGCCATTTGGCGATGACATTATCACCTTCCGTGTTGAAGGCAAGATATTCCTGTGCCTTTGGCTTGGAGGCGGTCAGCATGACATCAAGAGTAACACCGAACCAAGGTTTGCCCTAAAGCTGACACCTGAAAGAAATGAGGAACTTCGGGAACAGTTTTCTGCTGTCACGCCAGCATGGCACTGGAATAAGAAACATTGGAGCGATGTGTATTATGAACTGCTCGATGATAGTGTAACCGCTTGGATAAAGGAGTCATACGACCTCGTTGTATCAAAACTCCCTAAAGCAGTAAGATGTAAATATCAGTAACGCTTATGAAACAGTTTAGCATATTATTGGTCATCATTGCTTTGCTATCAATGACCTCTTGCAACCGTAATGGTTCGAAGGGAAATAGCGATTGTAACCAGGAGGGTGTTGGAGTAATGACCCCAGAGGAATACAATCCTTTCGAGGCATTCGCTGAGCATTTCAGCGAGACGGCTTCATTTGCATACGCAGAGGTTAGTGGCAGAAAAGTTCTGCTTGTCTCACAAGAAACCTTTGGCAATAATGTAAATGAGGACAAAGAAGCTATCGAAGCTTCAATCTTTGCTCTTGATGAAAAAGACAAAATTGTAGCTTTGGGTTCAATACGTTCACAAGGAACGCTCTACCCTGTGTCCTTACTCGACGGCAAACTCATGGTAGCTGGTCATCAGTTCGTAAAGATTTACAGCATCAGAGGTGATGTCCCAGAACTGGTGCTTGACAGTTACCAAGAGGGTGAAAGCCAAGAGTTGACAGCAATGTTCAAGACCTTTGAGAAAGGAACCTCAGTTAAATTTACGAAAAGTCTATTCAAATAGATAATTACATAGCAACTATTGTAAAAGACAATGTGTAAACTATATCATATACTCATTATTCTGTTTCTTACTGGTATAGCTGTAACAATCTATGGATGTTCAGGAAAGGATTGCCAAAATGTCAGGACGGTTCGTGAACAGAAATCTGAATCTGTAAGTCAGGCTGTGCAGACAGCACCACTTGCATCCGAAGGTAAAGCTGAACTACCCATCATTGATGAACTTGCCAGCGACATGGTGCAGATTGAGACTGACTCTGGCAGTTTCTACATCTGCAAATATGAGGTTACACAAAGACTCTGGAAAGAAGTAATGGGTGATAATCCTTCGCAGATGCAAGGAGATGACCTGCCTGTCGAACAGGTTAATTGGGATGAATGTCAAGCGTTCATTGCAAAACTGAATAAGTTGACCGGCAAGAATTACCGCCTACCTACAGAAGCAGAATGGGAATACGCCTGTAGAGGTGGCAAACTGTCTAAAGGCTACAAATACTCAGGCAGCAATGATATTGACGAAGTGGCGTGGTATGATGGCAATAGCGAAGAGAAATCTCATCCTGTTGGTCAGAAGAAGCCTAACGAGCTTGGACTCTACGACATGAGTGGAAACGTGTGGGAATGGTGCCAAGACATGCATGAAGGCGAAGGCATGTGTCGTGGTGGAAGTTGGATTCACAATGCAAGGAACTGCGACCCATCTCTCCCCAATGAAACACCACGAGGGTTCAGCATCAATAGCCTTGGATTGCGTCTCGCACTTTAGGCATAAATCATTAACAACATTACGCATATGAAAAGAATAGCAATTGTTTCAATCATAATCTGTGCGCTTGTAGCATGTACACAGCGTCCGAATGACAAGGAATTTATCCGCAACATGTATGAGAAAAACCTGTATGAGGACTACTCATTCCTTGAAAAGCATTGTTCAAAGAGCCTTTTGGCGAAACTTTCCGAGGAATACGACTATGAGGGGAAAGGTTATGCAGTATGGAAATTCCGCAGTGGAGCCCAGGATGGTCCAAGCAAAGAGCACGTAATTACCAGCATTGAAGACGAAGGAAACGGATGGTACAAATACACGGCTATAGATATGGGCATCACCTTCACGAAGAGAGTTAGAATCTCACATGAAGGCGGAGAGAACATAATAGAGGACATTGTAGATGTGTACAGGAGGATCGTCCCTCTGTCATCCGGCATCGATGTGGACAACCTGCAGGACTGCACGGTTCCTGCTGCATTCTCACCCGATGATTTTAACTGGACAGGCAAAACCTTAAAGATGACAGTGTATAACGAGGATCTGTATGACGCGGTGGACATTTCTCTGATGCGGACAGGTGATACGCTGATTTATAGACAGAAACCGATTGTTATAGCCACCCTTACCCAGAGTGCGCATGGCATGTTGGAAGTTAACGGTAGTCTTGAAGAGGGAGGCTGCTGGCTGGTCGGTAACGAAGGTGGAACATACCGAGGCACAGAATGGGATGACCATTCGTCGTACTCGAAGCTGGGCAAGGCAGAAGTCAAACTTGCCGACAGTTTCCTGATAATCGACTGTGGAGAGTTTCCAAAAGACCCTTCGGACACCATCCGCACCGACCAGAAGCTCTACATTGAGAAGATGAAGAAAAACAGACCAGACTTCTTCCAACTGAATACCCGTGTAACCATTGAGAACGGCATGATTACGGAGATTATCAGACGTTGGATTCCCTAATATACAATACGGTATGAAGTATCTATTAACAATAGCAAGTATCGCTTGCCTCTGTATTACATCTTGCGCCAACAAGAATGTAGAGACAAACAATGAAAGCGAGAATCAGTATATGGTAGGAGCATACGCTGATTACCGAAGTCTCAATAATGAAGACAGACAACTCTTTGAATCAACATACTCACATAAGGCTAAGCTCACACCTCAGAGCGTAGCCACACAGGTAGTTGCAGGAACCAACTATAAATATATCTGCACCAATGACTCAGATAAGGTTATAAAGGTAGTCATCTTCAAACCACTTCCAAATCAGGGCGAGCCCAAAGTATCAAGTATCGAACCAGTAACAGAATATGATGATATTATAGCCTCTGTCAAGAAAGGATTAGAAGATGGATGGCAGACAAATACTCCAGAAGACCTTGGAGTCTGTTACATCTACCAATATAAGAGCCCATCTATGGGTTTTGCAAAGAAGGATATAGACAATGACGGCACAGAAGAACTCCTTTTAGGTGACTCAATTGAGGACGGTTATGAGATTTACGACATCTTCACTTACGACACAGAGACAGGCAAAGTAAATCATATATTCTGTGGTGGAGAACGAGACCGATGTGTATTCAACGGTTCTGGAGTAATCATCAGGTCAGGTTCAAACTCTGCATCCGACAGTTTCACAAAGTATTACATGATACAAGCTGGTGAAATTGTTGAATTGAAAGAAGCTGCTGTACAAGAAGATTTACAGATTATTGAACTCGAACCATTCAAGAAACATTAACTCCTACCATGACACGCATAGAGCAAGAAAAAGAAACGGTCACGCAGATGGTAGAAATATACTGCCATGGGAAGAAGCACGTAGGCAAAGGCCTCTGCGAAGAGTGTTCTGCCTTACTTGACTATGCCTATCAACGTTTGGATCATTGCAAGTTCGGTGAGCAAAAACCGACCTGTAAGAAGTGTCCGATCCATTGCTATAAGCCGGACATGAAGGAAAAGATGCGTCAAGCCATGCGCTATGCAGGTCCTCGCATGATGTGGTACCATCCAGTTGCTGCAATTAGGCATTTGATTAGAGAATTATAAAGTATGAAACCTCCTAATATAGAAACATCAACAAGAGAAGAACGTCAGGCATACGTTCGAGAGAAATGGGAATGTATGCACAATTGTGAGTTGTGTGGCAAATGTCACATACTCAAAGGGCGCGATGCAGAAACTCTCTATGCTGATTATATTGAAGGAAAGAGGCCATACATTGATATAACATTAGAAATTAGAAAATAATTATGAAAGAGATTTACGAGTTTATTAAGAACTGTCCATGCTATTTCATCGCAACCATGGATGGAGACCAACCACGAGTGCGTCCATTCGGCACAATCCTTATTTTCGAGGATAAACTTTACATTCAATCAGGGTATAAGAAAGACTTTGCAAAGCAATTAGCTGCAAATCCGAAGATGGAACTGAGTGCCTTTGATGGTAAGGGCAACTGGATCCGTCTATCTGCAACCATGGTTGAAGATACCAGAGTGGAAGCAAAGAAGGCTATGCTTGATGACTATCCTACTCTTCGTGCCATGTACGATGAGAATGACGATAATACTGCCGTCTGGTACATGACAAATGCCCATGGCTCTATTTGTTCATTCACAGCAGCTCCTAAAGAGTTTAATTTCTAATACATTGTAAGAGATTTATCTATCTCTTCTGAAATCATTTTTCTTATCACCTTCCCACCATGCTCCAAGAATACCAAAGAACACACGGAAGACAATGAGGATAATGATGATGTCACCTAATTCGTTCATAACAATAAGTTTTAATAGATGGGCAGTAGCGATGAACTACCGCCCATCATTGGTTGTAGCTCCCTTATGCTGCAATGATAAATTCCGTGCATGTTCCATATCGTCAGATTTCAGAAGACCAGAAAACTCAGTATGCACAGAATGATGGCCAGTGCCACGAGAAAACAGGCTATACGGTAGAGGAACCTGAAGAGTCCCCTGAAACAGATGATGGCCACGGCGGTCCATACAGGCGATATGCCGTGGGAATAGAGCCAGCTGAATATGATGGCTGCTGTTACGGCCAGCGCGAGTGTCCTTGCCCATCTGCTGTCCGCTATCTTTCTGATACGTTCTTTTGCTTTCATAATCTTCATTTGTTTGGGGGAATGCCATTCCCGGTTTCAGGGGCTTTCTTGCAGTCCGCCTCCACAGGCAAGGTTTTCGGGAAAAATACCGGAGCCTCGGGCGAGGATGATTTTTCCCAGAAACCGTCAGGCTCGACCTTGCCGGTGGAAACGGGCGGGCTGCGACCTTTGCCCCGCGAATCGGGATGGCTTCATCATTTCCTTTTCCTGCCGTTCCCGTTTTTTGGGAACGAGAGTGTCAGGGTGAACCCGGCGTCAAAGGTGACCGAAGCGTCGAAGGCCACACCCTTCTTTCCCTTGAATCCCTTGATGAGCCGTGTGGAACCGGAAGAGAAAAGCTGTTCCAGATGCTGGTCCGTCAGTTCCTTGTTCAGGAACCTGCGGTACACGGTCAGTCCGCACCCTTTATTGTCACAGCGGGCACTCTTTTCCCTGACGATGATGTGTCCGGTCTTGCATTTGGGGCAGGTGAACGTGCGGGCGGCTGCCGCCGGAAGGCTGAGGTTCAGGATTTCACCGATGGCCTTGCGGGTGTAGTCCGTGATGGATGCCATGAACGTGTCCGGGCTGAGCGTGTGCCGCTCTATCTGGAGCAGGGTCTTCTCCCAGCTTCCTGTCAGGGAAACATCCGCCACGAGCATGTCCTTCACCGCCTCGTAGATATGGAGTCCCTTTTCCGTGGGGACAATGCTCTTGCCGGAGCGGGCGATATAGTCACGTTTGAACAGTGTGGTGATGATGGCGGCTCTTGTGGCGGGCGTGCCGATGCCCAGCTCCTTCACGGCCTCGCGTGCCTGTTCGTCGGCTATCTCCCTGCCGCAGGTCTCCATTGCTGCCAGCAGCGTGGCTTCGGTATAGAGCGGTCTGGGCACGGTCTTCTTCTGGGCCAGTCCGAATCCTGAAACCGGAACCGTGTCCCCTTCGGCAAATACGGCCGTACCCTCGTCGGTTTCCGGCTCGTCATCCTCCCGGTCCTCTTTCCGGCCAAAGATGCCGCGCCATCCCGGGCTGACCACGGTAGAACCCTTCGAGCGGAAGTCCATCCCCTCCAGACGGCACTCCATGAGCAGCATTTCCTTCTCGCAGCAGGGTGCGAACGCCTCCAGCATACGTCCGGCCATCAGCGTATAGACGGCGGTCTCCGCCTCCGAAAGCCCTTCTGGAGCAATACCGGTCGTGATGAGGGCATGGTGGTCCGTCACTTTCCTGTCGTCCACGCTGCGGGTGTTGAGACGCGCAAAGTCAAGGATTCCGGCACTTGTGGCGAATCCGGGCATGGCCATTATCCTTTCCAGCAGACCGGGCACACAGGCCATCACGTCGTGCGGGATATACCGGCTTCCCGTTCTCGGGTAGGAAATGAGCTTCTTCTCGTAGAGCGACTGGGCGATGTCCAGCGTCTTTGCCGCGGGCAGGTCGAGGTGCACGTTACAGTCCTTCTGAAGTGCCGTCAGGTCGTAGAGCAACGGCGGCTGTTGCAGGGTTTTCCTGCGCTCCACCTTCGTGACCGTCGCCGAAAAATCGGGAGAGAGACTGCGGTAGGCGGCTTCCGCCTTCTGCCTGTCGTCAAAGGTCGCGGGATGGAAGAAGCGGCGGTGTGACGTGCCTCCATTGAGGGTGACATGCAGCTGCCAGTATGGTGTGGATACGAAACTGCGGTTTTCCCTGTAGCGGCTGCATATCATGGCGAGCGTCGGAGTCTGCACCCGTCCGATCGAGTTGTTGGACGAGCCGGAAACGATGGCCAGGGCACGGCTGGCGTTCATGCCCACCAGCCAGTCTGCCTTCGCGCGGCTGTCGGCGGCGGCATACAGGCTGTCGTATTCCGAGCCGTCCTTCAGTTCCTCCAGACCTTTCCGTATGGCCTCGTCAGTAAGTGAGGAAATCCACAGGCGTCTGAACGGTTTCTTGCAGCCCAGGAAGGCATATATCCAGCGGAAGATAAGTTCCCCTTCGCGACCGGCATCGGTAGCCACGATGATGCTGTCACAGCGGTTGAACACGCTTTCTATGACTTTCAGCTGTTTCGAGGCGGCGATGTCCGTGACCATTCCCCTGTCCGTGCGCACCTGTCGGGAGACCAGGCGGAACGGGTCCGGCAGCATCGGCAGGTCCTCCGCCGCTGTTTTCGTGTAACCGTAAGTGTCCGGCATGGCCAGCGACACGAGGTGTCCCAGTGCCCATGTTACCATATATCCGTTGCCGGAACAGTAGCCGTCATTTCTTGTATCAGCCCCGACTACACGGGCTATGTCCATGCCTACACTCGGCTTTTCTGCGATGATTGCTATCATATTGTTAGGATAAAAATTAGGCCGTTTCCCGTTTTCCGTGCGGAAGACAGGAAACGGCGGTAAGACATCGGTTTACTTGATAATTGCTCTCAGGCTATCTGCCCAGCGGCGTTACGCCCTGGATTTCCAGCAGCGGCGCCTCGCCCTTTCGGACCAGCTGGAGCGTGGCGTCCATCACCACGTCCACGCCGAGGAGTACGAGGCTCAGGGACATCACTTTCGTCTTCTCTCCCCTGAGGAGTGTGTCCATTTCGCCGGAGAGTTCCAGCTCGTCCTTCATGATACCGATACCGGAGAGTTCGTCCCAGTTCACTTCATCAGCCTTGAAAGGCATGTCGTTTCCGTTTTCCTTTTTCATATTTCTTTCTTTTTTGATTCAACATTCATTTTCGGTTGCCCGCCATCAGGCAATGCTCGCACCTTTTGACTTGCGGTTTCCCTGTTCCTGTCGCTGGTTGTTGGCCACCACGTTGCGCTGCGAGGCGTCACGCTTGCGGTCGGGATTCTCGTTGTAGAAGTCCAGACGCCCCTGGTTGAAGTTCGCCTTGACGTACTGCGAGATGGTCTTCCCGTCATATCCCTTGATGCCTTCCACCAGCACGGCCTTTCCGCTTTGCAGGTCCGCACGCTGCTTTCTGGTCAGCTCTACGTCCCACACTTTGGTAGGAATCTTGAAATCCTCTCGCTGCTCGAAGCCGTCCGGCGTGCGGGAGTAGCTCAGCCGTCCCGTCTCCAGGTCGGCCTTGATGAAGGAGGAGAATTCCTCTCCCTTGCGGTTCACCATGTCGTTGAGGAAAATCACCTTGCCGTCACGGAGCTGCTGCTGTTCCTCCGCCGTAATCTTCACCCCGTTGATTTCGTTGGGGATATAGATTTCACGTGCGCCCTCCGGGGAGTCCGGGTTGTAGCGGGTGTATGACGGACGGCCTGTCGCCTCGTCCAGCTTCACGTAGGAGGAGAACACCTCGCCGTCCTTGCGCTGCATGCCCTCGACGAAGATGGCTTTTCCGGCGTTCAGGTCCTCAATCTGTTTCTGTGTCAGTTCCACGCCCCCGAGTGTCTGGCGGTTGAAGAGCTTGTCGTTCTCGAAGATGAACTCTACGCCCCTGCGTTCGGCATTCACCTGGATGAAGGCGTTGAACTCGTTGCCGGACTTGGCGATCATGCCCTCGACATAGACCTTCTTGCCTTCACGCAGGTCGTTCTGCTCCTGCTCGGTCAGTTCCACGCCCTTGATTTCCCTCGGTATGATGGCGTTCTCCGCTTTCATGGCGACCACCTCGTTGGTCAGCTTGTCGATGCTGATGAAGGATGGGATATACTCCCCGTTACGTCCTTTCAGCTCCACGACACGCCCCATGTTGCCCGTTTCGAGCAGGTTCTTCTTGTCCTCGTCGGAGAAAATGTGTCCGAAATACGGTCGGTCGAGGTCGGGTTTCTGCCGGATACCGTGGATGCCGAGTACCACTTCGCCCGCCATGGACTGCTGGAAGGACAGACGTGCGTCCGTTCTCAGTACGGCAGAGCCGAAGTTCATGCTGATGGGCACGACCTGGTTGGTCTTGTAGCCACGGAGCATCTGTTCGAGCAGTCCGCGCTCCTGGAGGTATTCACGGGAGATTCCGAAATTCTTTAGCTGTTCCCAGTTGATCATGGACTCGTTGTAACGGTACTGGGGGGACTGGGTCTGCGGCTGGCTGTCAGCTGCGGCAGCCTGCTGCCGGGTTTCATTTTTCTTTGCCATTTCTTCTTGATTTTGTTGGTTGATACTTTGGTTTTCCTTGTTGCGCGGAACAATCTCGTACTGCTTGAGAAATTCCTCCACGGCTTTTGTCTTTTTTCCTGCGGCGATGTCCTCGATGGCCTGCTGTACGGCAGGGTCGTCCAGCCTGTCTTCCTTGACGGAGAGGATTCCGAAGCGCGTCGGGTCTTTCAGCTGGCTCCAGAAGTTCTTGATGAAGTTCTCGAAGGCGTCGGCATAACGGTCAATTTTCAGGAAGGAGTTCCGGTTCTTCTTGTCGGCGGCTACCGTGTTGAATTTTCCGTCCTTTCTGATTTGAGATACCGCTTCAAGAATCAGTTCCATCTTGTCGAGGATGAACACGATGTCACTCATCTGCTCATTTTCGGTGACCTGCGGTTTCGGGGGTTCTTCCCGTGCATTTTTCTTTGCCATAACATTTGATTTTTAGTGTTGATAACTCATGTTGTCAGTGCAAATATATAGGAGAAAAATTGATAAATAATTGATTTGCAATGTGTTATGATATACATTACACCATGTGTCATCACATTACACCGCAGGCCGGAGAAAACGGAGTGAAAATGCGTGGGAAAACGGCAGGAAAAGAAGAAAAAAAACAAGGGACGAAAAAGGAAAGGGAAAAGACGGGAACAGGCCGGACAGACACGGGCATGGCGGTACACGCTGCCGCACGGAAGAAAAGGAAAAACTGTAATTATGCAGAGTTGGGAGCGAGCTGCTTTTGTCCCCCCACTTGATGTGTCCTTTTGTGACAGGAAGCGGATTTCCGTTTAGTGGAATAACCGGATGGCGTAATCCATTGGGACGGCATACGGGAGCATGGTTCTCCCGCCGGATTCTTTTTTATTTTGACCTGTATCTATGCGTCGTAGGTCGCTTCGCTTGCTAAGTCCCGGTACTTTCCCCAACTCGGACGGCAATACCGGAGCGTTTTTTCGGGCGGAAAATTACCGCAGGGAATTTTGTGTCCCGAAAACCGGAGGCTTGAACGTGGAGGTATTCGCCCTCCGAGTTAACTTCTCTGAAGGGACTTGTCAAGTGAAGCGTGGCTTATGATGCCATTTTATAGAAATATGGAGAAAAATTCCCTTTCAACATAAAAAATGCAATAAATCTGCGTAAGTAGTCAAAAAATGACTACTTTTGCAATGCCATTGCAGTTAAATTATGAAGAAGCATATAGAAACTTTGTCAGATTGGATTGAAAGCCGGGAAGTAAGGGGATATTACACCTTTACTAAAGAGGATATAGAAAAGCAATTCCCCTCAGCGGGTAAGGTATATATTAAAACCGCATTGTACCGTTTGGCCGCCAAAGCGAAGATAGTTTCTCCCTGGCGTAATTTTTATGTCATTATGCCTGTTGAATATTCGTTAAAAGGCGTAATTCCGCCTGTTTTCTATATGGATCAGCTGATGTCCTATCTTGGGAAAAGATATTATGTTGCTCTTTTGAATGCGGCTTCATTTTATGGCGCGTCACATCAAAGAGTACAGACATTTTCCCTCATGGTGGAACAACCGAGCATGAGGAATACTTCAAAGAGCGGAACATCCATATTGTTCTTTTCCAAGAAGAAAATAAGTATGGAATTTGTAAGGAAGCACAAGACGCAGACAGGTTACATCAATGTTTCTTGTCCTGAACTGACAGCCGTTGACCTGGTGGAAAACGAAAAAAGTGTAGGTGGTCTGAATCGCGTCTGCACCGTGTTGAATGAATTGGCTGAGACAATGAATCTGGACAGCCTGGATGATTCCTTTTTCAAGACATCGGCCATACCGATCTTTCAACGTCTGGGTTATATTCTGGAACATGTATTGGAAAGAGCGGATTTGGCGGAAACCTTATATTCCAAAATGGAGGTTGCAGGATTAAAATTCAGAAAGATACCGTTTAAGATAAACAAACCGACAGAGGGTTGTGAGGTTGACAAGAAATGGAAAGTAATCATTAACCAGGAAATAGAAATAGACGAATGATACCGGAATTTGCAATCAGGGAATGGAGCGAACATGTTCCATGGACAGAGTCCGAACAGGTCGAACAGGATCTGCTGATATGCAGAGCCTTGACTGAGATATACAAGGATGAATATCTTGCTTCCCATCTGGCTTTTCGCGGAGGGACCGCATTACACAAGTTGTTCCTCTCGCCCCAACCCAGGTACAGTGAAGATATTGACTTGGTACAGATTAATGCAGAACCGATCAAAGAGACCTATGACCATATAAGAGATGCACTCGCTTTTCTCGGAGAGCCGAAAGTGAAGCAGAAAAAGCACAACAACACTTTGATTTTCAGACTGGAATCAGAATCCATACCAGTGGTCCCGATTCATCTGAAAGTGGAAATCAACTGCAAGGAACATTTCAGTGTACTGCCTATGCAACGTATGCCATTTTCAGTGGTCAACAAATGGTATAACGGAAAATGCGATGTCCTGACTTATCAGTTGGATGAACTGGTAGGTACAAAACTGCGTGCCTTGTACCAACGGAGAAAAGGACGTGATTTGTATGATTTGTACAAGGCCTTGACCACATCAGACATCAACATAGACAACGTGCTGGCTTGCTATCAGAAGTATATGGAATTTGTGGTTGACCACATTCCTACTTACAAAGAATTTATTATCAATATGGAAGACAAAATGCAGGATGATGAGTTCTTGGGTGATACCATGCAGTTGCTTCGGCCGGATGAAGAGTTCAATCCGCAGGAAGGCTATGAGGTGGTACGAACGCTCCTGTTAGACAGGTTACAAAAGTGATGAAAGCCCATTTTCTCATTTACCGGGGTAAATGGGCTTTGTAGGATTTTATCTTCAGGTGTGTATGCTCCATCCATGGAACGGATTGAGCATCACGGCGTATGATTCGTCCGGTCTGCCATGATAGAGTACCCCTCCGACGACTCCAGTCCGTCCGTCGGGAGTTCTTTCGGAGAATCCGAACGAATGGGGTGCAAAGTCCCGGTAGAGTTCTATTTCATATTTCCCGTTTGAGTTCTTTTCCCACTGTTGCAATTGTTCGATGCACTGTTGTAAGGTATTGTCTCCGATACTTTTAGCGTATTCCACCACCTTGTCGTAGTGTTCCTGACATTTGATTATCATATTCATTCATTTTTTATGTTGTCTGTAACAGTTCTTCATATTCACCGAAGCCGAAACATCCGGCTATGACAAAATCTTCCCCGCTTCTGTCAGCCAGCGACAGCAGGCTGTCCAGAGTATCGCAGTAGAAGAAGATTTCATCGTCCATTTCCGTATCGGAATCCATGTCCAGGGCTATTCTTGTCTCCAGTGTCTCCAAGGTGTCGTTCCAGCGTATGATGCATTCGAGGAAATGCGGTTCACGTCCCTTTTCAGTACGGTACTCCTGATATTTTTCACGGATTTCCTTCTTGATTTCCTCCGGCTTCTTCCAGGAACTGTCATCCACGATTTCAAGACTCAGCCCCTCGACAAGCAGGCACGTGCCTTTGTCATATACCATCAGGGTACGTTTTCCCATGTGGCTTTTTCTCAAGTTTTCCCAATCGGGAATGTCCCATCGTTCGGTAGTCCATACTCCCCGGTAATTTTCGGGGACAGCGAGGTATTCGCTCAGTGTCATTCTTTTCATCTTTCTGTGTATTTATGGTGAAACAAAATGAACCTTGCAGGTCTTGCAAGGTTCTCCAAATGCGGGATAGCGGTCAAACTCGTTGCAGGCGTCCCAGTCCACGCTCATCGTGTATCCTTTCGGGAAATGTGTGCCGACAAACTTTTCAATCATGGCCCGTTCCTCTTCGTTCAGGCTGCCGTCCTCTTCCGTTCCGTATTCCAGGGCATATATGGCCCATTCGGGAATGTTGTCCCATTCCGTCTTTTTCATTTGCCGAAGGATGGGTAGGTAAACTGGTACCAGTTGTGGTAGTCGAAAAGTTTCATTCTTAGCGGATAGTAGTCGAACATTTTCCTTCCGTCCCTGAAGATGCGGATATGGTTTGTACCTACGTTCATGGACTGTAGTCCGTGTCCGTTTAGAATCTCATGGAATCTTTCCATCGGGGTGAAGTTGCTTCTTTTTTTCATAATCCTGTACTTTTGCAATTTATTTCAACAATACATTCCATATAGTTCGGTATCGGACAGCGTACACAGTTCTTCATCCGTACAATAACCGTCAATCATTTCATCTGTTTCCATTGCCTCATACATGCCGTTACGCATATCGTCCATCAATTCATTCCGCAGGCTCTCTACTGATATTCTGAATATGTGTTTGCCGGCATCTATTTCTCTGATGGGATAGGCGCATCCTTTCCAATAGGTTTGTCCGATGACTATTTCATCCGTATTTTCTGCAATTCGGTCCAGATATTCCTTGATGATGTCTCCATGACAAGGATTTGGCTTGCAGAAACATCCTAATGTCTTTCCCTGTAGTTCTCCAATCCGCTTGCGGAACTCTTCGTCCGTGACTATGCGATGATAGAAATATTTTCTGTAACGGTCAAGTGTACTGCCTCTTGCCATTGATGTTCCAAGTCTGAATGGATTTCCGAAATAACCGTTCTCACCATGTCCTGCTCTGCCTATGTATACATCATAAGTCTCCTTACGGATATTGACTACTTTTGTTTTGCTCATAATCGTTTGTATTATTCAGTTAGACATCTGCGGCTTGTCAAGCCGGTATTTTATTTCTTGCCTGCCTTTCTGTCCCGTGCCGGATTGCGCAAGGCTTTGCGAAAAAATACCGGAGCCCCCGGGCGAGGATGATTTTTTCAGCAAACCACGGAGGGGCCCGGCCTTGCACAATCCAGCGGGCACGGGACGACCTTTGCAGGCGGAAATAAAACAGCGGTCTCCCTTTTTCCTCTATTCTCAGTCATTGCTTTCTTCTCCCTCCTGCTGCGGGATGAGGTGTCTCAGTTCCGGATCATTTTTTATGCGTGTTATCTCATCCTCTATTATCTGCAACACGTCGGCCTTTATCTGCGAGTAGTTGCGGTCAATCTGTTGCTGCATGATGTCGTTTCCGTCCGTGTCCCTGAATTCGTTGATGACAGGGATTTTCCTGTAGGCTTTCATTTCCTCCGATACCTTTGCGCTGTCCACGATGATGCGGGCGTGGAAAATCTTCTGGTCTATCTCCTCCCCGAAATTGTCTGCCACACTGCCCACGAACGTGCCCTGCGAAAGGTTGGCTATCTTGGAGGCCGGTATCAGGGAATCAAGCTGCGTGTTGATGGAAGTCGAAGTGTCCTGACGGTTGATGGATATGGACTGCCGCTGCTGGAGAATTTTGCCGAACCGCTCCGACAGTGATTTTGCCGTTTCTCCGACCACCTGTCCGCTGAAGATGTTGCCCACCGTGTTTTGGATTACCTTCGCTTCCTTATCCCCGTAGTCGCGTGCCAGCTGCGAGAAGTCCTGGAAGCCGAGACAGACGGCCACTTTGTTGCTTCGGGCGGTCGCAATCAGGTTGTCGATACCGCGGAAATAGATGGTCGGAAGCTCATCAATGATGATGGAACTCTTGAGCTGTCCTTTTTTATTCACGAGCTTCACGATACGGGAATTGTACAGTCCCAATGCCGCCGAATAGATATTCTGCCTGTCCGGATTATTGCCCACGCAGAGAATTTTAGGATGCTCGGGATTGTTCAGGTCAAGGGTGAAATCGTCCCCTGTCATCACCCAATAAAGCTGTGGCGAGATCATTCGGGAAAGCGGAATTTTCGCACTTGCTATCTGGCCATAGGCTAAGCACCCAGCGCCTTGCCACCTTTGACAGTAGCAGGTTTCCAAGCACTCGCCTCCGAACCGTGCATACAGGTCTCCCCGTACACGGCTCTCCACCTTCTCATTCAGTCTAACTTTCCTGCGTGTATCTTGTGATGACATATTGAACATACTGCTAATGTTTTACGTTTACGTGAAATCATTTTAACTTCCCAATCACTTTTACCTTTAAGGTCTTTCAATTTGCGTACATGGTGCATTTCAAGGCTATCCGTAGCACCGCAGTTCTCACATACATGTGCTTGAAGTCTCTTGATTAGACCATTTCTGCCACCAGTTATGGCAACCGTGTTTGGAAGTCTGTCATCTAAGTATCGATTAGGTAGTTCCTTGTGTTTAAAGCCTTTGTCGTAGAACTCACGTTTAAACTCATATCCTCTTTTATTGGTGTACGGTATTGCAAACACTCCGTTTTTCTTATACTTCGCAATGATTTTCTTTTTCGAGGTACTGTATTTTGCGGCATATGTCTTATACATACTGTATTCCATTATATTATAGAATGAATCTATCACAGGACTGTTGTTTGCAATCGAGTAAAAGTTATAGAACCCCATGATTTCAGAGTTATATTGGCTTATAATTTCCAAATCATCAAGACAACGCATGTATGAACGACCTTTCGGTTTCCAAACCTCCTTGCCTTTTTGTACGGTAATTTTAACCGCATCATATTCAAGGAGTTTCTTTCTCATGACTTCGGTAGTCACATACAAAACTATCTTGTGGTCCAAGCTTCTTGTCAGATGTCCGTTCTTATCCCTATGGGTGTCATTGGATTTGCGTACAAATACGTCATATCCAAGGAATTTGGCATGTTTCCTTGCATTGGTTATCAGCGTTTTTTCGTCAGACATTTCCAATTTTAATTTTTCAGCCATAAATTGTTTTATGTCCTCTTTGACGTGGATACAGTCTTCTTTGCTGCCGATTATACCAATCAGAAAATCATCTGCGTATCTCACATATTTCAGACGTTTCATATTCGCATCCATTTCGTCACTTGCGGGATATTTCAGACGTTCTTTGACAATTTCATTAATTTGCTTCAACAGTAGCTGCCGTTCTGCTTCGTCCGTTGACCTTTTCAGCTTTGCTACTAAATAGGCTTTTCGTTGTCCGAAACGTTTGACAATCGGATTTTCTTTGCGCCTTTTGCCCTTATCGAATTTTTGGATGTACTCCTTAACGTATTTATCAAACTTGTCAAGGTAGATATTTGCCAATATAGGGCTTATTATTCCGCCTTGAGGTGTTCCACTGTACGATTTATGAAATATCCAATCTTCCACATACCCGGCATTCAAGAATTTTCGGATTAGACGTAGGAAACGCATATCCGAAATGCGTTCTGAAAGAATGGTTGTCAATACTTCATGGTTGATGTTATCGAAGAAGCCTTTAATATCTCCCTCGATAAACCATTTAGTATTGTTGAATGTCTTTTGTATGCTCCAAAGTGCAGTCTGTGGACTTCTCTGTGGTCTGAAACCATGAGAGGAGTTTTCAAAACTGCCCTCGTATATTGCTTCCAAAATCATTCGAATAACTTCCTGCAAAAGCTTGTCAATGAATGACGGAATACCCAACGGACGCATCTTCCCATTTTTCTTGGGAATATACACTCGTTGAGAGGGCTTCGGCTGATACGTTTCATCTTTGAGCGCATCAATTAACCGTTCAACGTGGGATATACTAAAGCCATCAATGGTCTTACCATCGACACCTTTTGTCATATTACCCTGTTTCGCATAGATGCGTTCATAGGCAATGTAGTACATCTCTTCATTAAACAGTATCCGATACAAACGTTCAAACTTGTAAGCCAAGTCGGAACTGTGTTCAGTTAGACTGTTTAATATCTTTTCTGGATTTCTTTTCATGTCTCTCACATTTTCCA
>ERZ894240.777-NODE-777-length-26769-cov-79.140825_pt1 | contig 26769 bp, 19 predicted proteins | sample MGYA00380298_ERZ894240 | MGnify/ENA primary metagenome ERZ894240 (study PRJEB32331, sample SAMN06328419) | human gut metagenome | biome: human gut microbiome; feature: stool | host: Homo sapiens | collected 2014-06-27 ... | reverse complement strand
ACCTGTAACCGGCTGATCCGTAGTCAGCTACTCTATTCAGTTGAGCTACGCGGCCTTTTTGTTTAACGGGTGCAAAGATACGGACTTTTTCCGAAACTGCAAGTATTCTACAAACTTTTTTTGAAGAAAATTATTCGATGAAACGGTAATTAAACAGTTGCCAGCCGATACTCAGCCCCACATTCCACTCCCTTCTCGGTGAGCTATAATGATTTACATAAGCAGAGATCGCTCCAAAAGGTAATTGGCAAATAACAGAAATTTCTCCCATATATTCTACCTTTGAGAAAGCTTTTCCATAAAATGCTTTGTTTTGCGTATTCTTCTCGATAGGAAAAATAGGCATAAATCCATAAAATTCTCCTCTCAGATGAAACATATCATTGAAAATAAACATAGGCTTGATACCGGCAGCCAAAAACTGATTGGCACGGAAAGCCTCATTATACATCAACTTACTATGCGGAGTCGGTGAAAACTCTGCAGCCTGCATCATTGTTGCCGTAAAATTCTCCGAGAAGTTCCTTGATGAATACAACGCTTCCGCCATCCACCCCAAAACAAATTTAGGCGCCATACTATGATATGCTTCTTTCATATAAGAAATCTGTAACCATGATTGCCGTTCCTGTGTAACAGGCTGTTCTGCCGGATTTCCAGGCTTATATCTTTCTTTTCCCGTAAAAATCTGAGCTATTAATTTCTCGTTATATCCTTTTGTAGCGTATTGACGAGAATTCAGTGTACTTCCATAAAAACTAATAGAACCGCCTATAAGCCTGTATAAACTCCTGTCCGAACGGTCTTCTTCAAAGTTTATCACACTGGATTGAAAATAGTTATCTTGCAATTTTCCAATACCAAAGCCAAATTCAGCCCGTTTATTCGCTAAGAATGGTAAAGCGATAATCAACTTCAAAAATCGTTCATCCTTTGAATTAAAGGAAGGTTTATCGTTTTTAGAGAACAGTTTCTCTTTCTTGTAATAATCAAAAGTACTAATAGACGCAATAAGCCGATATGAAGTAGGAATATGAGTAGGCAAATCTATACGCGCCATCAGTTGGGCATTATTATAAACTTTACCCAATTGGCCATCAAACGTAAACTCTTTGGCATAATAATTTAAGTTCTGATAGCCCAGTCCCAGATATATCTGATTGGAACTCGTCGTAGATACACTACCACCCAAGCGGACAGAGAAATTATCCTCCATCTTTACTTTCAGATGCAAATCGTACATATCGGTTTCCTCATTAAATACCGCCTTCGGAATGATTTCCGATATCATGTTATCCGCAAGTAAACGGAAATATCCACGCTTCAAATCTTCGTAGGTAAATGGTTCATCTTCTTCATCGTGAAATTCCTTCTGAATATAAGCCTGTTGCTGGGGGTTAGCTCCATCAATATAAATTTTCTGGAAATAGAGCTGCGGCAGATTACTGCGATAAACCAGACGGCGTAAACGCACATTATCTGCATTCACCCTACGATGAATACGCCCCTTTATAGAATCCATCAGGCTAAGAGTGCGATTGTAACCTATATCATGGAGTTCCTGAAGACGGTCAAAATCAAGTAAGTTCACATCATCATACTTGAATGTCATGAGGATACCGACAGAATCCGGAATAGAATAGTCCGTCTTCTGCATCACCATGTTCTCAATCTGACTCATAAGGTCATTTTCTTTAGGCTTGGATGGATTAGCGGCCACCACACTACCAATAATAATATCCGGATGAAAATCATCCCGCATTACATCCGTTGGAAAGTTATTGTAAATACCACCATCATAAGCCAGCACGCTATCTATCTCAATAGGCTTAAAAACAAACGGAAAACTCATGGAAGCACGGACAGCATCTCCCAGGTCACCTTTCCCTAACACTATTTGCCGTTTATTGTATACATCAGAAGCAATACAGCGGAAAGGAACAAACAGCCTATCAAAATCACCGTCACAAGCAGCCGTAGCACGGGCAAACAGCTCCACAAATACCAAATTCATCTGGATGGGGTTAACCATACTGGTTGGCAATTGCGGTTTGACATTCAAGGAGTCCTTAAAATCAAAGCGGATATTAAAAAATTCCGGCGTGGGGATACTTTTCTTAAAATAATAGGCGTATTTAGGCTCTACTTTTCCAGAATACCAGCGTTTAAAGTCTTCTGAACGCAGCAAAGTCTCCATATCATCGGGAGAGTATCCCATGGCATACAACGAACCGATAATGGCTCCCATGGATGTACCGGTAATATAATCGATAGGGATATTGTTTTCTTCCAAAGCCCGAATGATGCCGATATGCGTCATACCTTTCGCACCACCACCACTCAATACAAGTCCAACTTTTTGGGCATGCAACATGGGCAGCAACAAGAAACAAAACGATAAAAGCAAAAGAATTCTTTTCATACTTCAAAGTTCCGAGCTGAAAAATATATTATTATTAAAGCTCAAATATATGCAATTGTTTCGAAATTGAACGTATCCAACGCTAAAAAACAAGCGTTCCCACACAAAATATACGAAAAAAGGAGCATTACAACTCTTATAAAAGTTGCAATGCTCCCGGCATATAGATTGTGAATAAAGGGCGTATTTAGATTAGCTCGATGCTTCTCTTCACAAAGTTATTCAAAGCTTCACCTTTCAGCATGCCATTTTGCAGCAATGCCAGGTCAATCAATTGGCGGACAACTTTATTTTTAGCTGCATATCCAGCGAATACTTCGTCCTTCTTTGTTTTCAGTTCTTCCCACTTCTGATCCAATCCGTTCACTTCGTCCTTTTCAGCAGTAGAAATTTCTTCGTCTTTCTTACCTTTTTGTTTATCCTTCAGCTCATTACGACGTTTGTCTACGTCATTCATTTCTTGTTGAATAGGAGCTACAACAGAGTCGCATTCTTTTTCTTCGTCTGCAAGAACTTCTTTCACCAATTTATGATCTGAATTCAGCACCAGGTTGAACATATCGGGCATTTCTCCATAGAAACTCATACCCGCCTGAATATTAGCCATTTCTTTCATACGGCGCATATATTCGCTTTGAGTAATCATCACAGGAGAAGAGTTTTCACCCAAAGCCTGCGCTGTGATATTAAACTCAACCTTTTCCAGCTTAGGCAACTGGCTCTTGAACACAGCAGAAAGAGCTTCTTGTTTGCCTGTTTCCAGAGTTTCACCTTTCTTATCTTCTTTGATAATCAGATTATCGATAACATCACTATCTACACGGGTAAAGCGAGATTTCTCAAACTTTTGCTCCAACATGCTTACTACAGCAATGTCCAGTTGACCATCCATCAGCAATACATTGTATCCCTTATTCTTAGCAGCCTCAATATAGCTGAATTGCTCATCTTTATGATTAGCATACAGATAGATCAAATTGCCATCTTTATCAGTTTGATTATCTTTGATCAGCTTCTGATACTCTTCAAATGTATAGCATTTACCATCCGTATCGGTGAAAAGGGAAAAATCTTTTACTCTGTCATAGAAGTCTTCCTGGGTAAGCATTCCATAATTGATGAAAATCTTCAGGTCATTCCACTTTTCCTCGAACTGTTTGCGATCATTTTTAAAGATAGATTGCAGACGATCAGATACTTTCTTTGTGATATATGTCGAAATCTTCTTCACGTTAGAGTCGCTCTGCAGATAAGAACGGGATACATTCAACGGAATATCCGGAGAATCGAGCACACCATGCAACAGTGTCAGAAAGTCAGGTACGATACCTTCTACTGAATCCGTAACGTATACCTGGTTGCTATAAAGCTGTATCTTATTCTTATTCAGTTCGATATTGCTCTTTACTTTCGGGAAGTAGAGGATACCTGTCAGATGGAACGGATAATCTACGTTTAGATGTATCCAGAACAAAGGTTCATCAGACATTGGATACAGGTCACGATAGAACTTCTTATAATCTTCATCCTTCAGTTCGCTGGGTTTCAATGTCCACAACGGATTGCTGTCATTGATGATGTTATCTTCGTCTGTTTCAACCTGTTTTCCATCTTTCCAGTCTTTCTTCTTACCAAAAGCAATAGGTATGGGAAGGAAACTACAATATTTCTTTAGCAGAGAAGAAATACGGGCCTCTTCCAGGAATTCTTTACTTTCATCGTCAATATAAAGTACTATATCTGTACCACGGTCAGCTTTATCAATGTTCTCAATGGTGAACTCCGGACTGCCATCGCAACTCCATTTCACTGCTTGAGCACCTTCTTTATGGGATTTCGTGATAATTTCCACTTTCTTAGCCACCATGAAAGCTGAATAAAAGCCTAAACCGAAGTGACCGATAATTGCATTAGCATCATTCTTATACTTCTCCAGGAAATCGTTGGCACCTGAAAAAGCAATTTGGTTGATATATTTGTCGATTTCTTCGGCTGTCAAACCAATACCACGGTCTGAAACAGTAATTGTATCTTTTCCTAAAGACACATGTACGGTCAAATCGCCAACCTCACCTTTAAACTCGCCAATAGAGGCTAAGGTTTTCAACTTCTGCGTAGCATCTACGGCATTAGAAACTAACTCGCGGAGAAAAATTTCATGATCGCTATACAAGAACTTTTTGATAACGGGGAAAATGTTTTCGGTTGTTACCCCAATATTTCCTTTTTGCATACTACTTATGATTTATATTTTTAAGTTTATATATTTAATCGTTTGGCAAGTGTAATGCAAAAAAAATGCCAGCCCATAAGGACTGACATTTTGACTGTTTATCATCTTCTAAGAAGACTTCATTTTCATGCTTTCTTGATGTCCAGTTCTCCTTTTCCTTCGTTCAAAGAGACAGAAATCGTATCACCTGTCTGCAATTCGGAAGAAATAATCAATTCCGAAAGTCCATCTTCCAGATAAGTCTGGATGGCACGCTTCAAAGGACGGGCACCAAACTGCACATCATATCCTTTAGATGCCATGAACGTCTTGGCTTTAGCATCAATAACAAGCTTATATCCAAGAGATTCCATGCGCTCATACAAGCCTTTCAACTCGATATCGATAATCTTTTCGATAGCATCCAGCGAAAGCTGGTCGAAAGTAATAATCTCGTCGACACGGTTCAGAAACTCAGGGGCAAACGACTTATTCAAAGCCTTTTGTATCACGCCACGTGAATATTCTTTATCATCCGTACGATTCTGGGCAGCAAAACCTACACCACGACCGAAGTCTTTCAATTGACGTGTACCGATATTTGAAGTCATGATAACCACTGTATTCTTGAAGTCTACAGTTCTGCCATAACTGTCAGTCAGACGACCTTCATCCATCAGTTGTAACAAGATGTTGAATACATCCGGGTGGGCTTTCTCAATCTCGTCCAACAATACGATAGAGTAAGGTTTACGACGCACTTTCTCTGTCAACTGTCCGCCTTCTTCATATCCTACATATCCCGGAGGTGCACCAACAAGGCGAGAAACGGTAAACTTCTCCATATATTCACTCATATCCACACGTATCAGCGCATCGGCAGAACCAAACATATATTTCGCCAACTGTTTCGCCAAGTGAGTTTTACCTACACCCGTAGGCCCCAGGAACAAGAATGTTCCGATAGGACGGTTAGGATCTTTCAATCCTACACGACTACGCAGAATAGCTTTCGTCACCTTTTCAATAGCCGGGTCCTGAGCTATGACTTTAGCTTGCAGCTCTTCTTTCATACCCGCCAACTTGATGCCTTCAGCCTGCGCCATACGCTGTACAGGCACACCGGACATCATAGAAACCACATTCGCAATTTCTTCCTCACCAACTATCTGACGGTCATCTTTTAAGCGAGCTTCCCATTCAGCCTTCATCTCTTCCAAACGAACAGAAAACTCTTTCTCATGATCACGGAAACTGGCAGCAAGTTCGAAATTCTGCGATTTCACCGCATCCGCCTTTTGTTGACGGGCTTCTTCGATCAGTTTCTCCTGTTCTTCAATCTCTTTTGGAACAGTAATGTTTGTCAGATGGACGCGCGAACCGGCTTCGTCCAAAGCATCAATAGCCTTATCCGGGAAATTACGGTCAGTAATGTAGCGGTCTGTCAACTTGACACATGCTTCCAGCGCTTCATCCGTATAAGTCACATTATGATGGTCTTCGTACTTCTCTTTGATATTCTTCAATATCTGGAGCGTTTCCTCGGCAGTGGTCGGTTCAACAATCACTTTCTGGAAACGGCGTTCCAAAGCACCGTCTTTTTCTATATTCTTCCGGTATTCATCAAGGGTAGTGGCGCCTATACATTGTATTTCACCACGTGCTAATGCAGGTTTCAGCATATTGGCAGCATCCATAGAACCGGCAGCTGCTCCGGCCCCCACAATCGTGTGAATCTCGTCAATAAACAGAATTACGTTCGGATTCTTCTGTAACTCATTAATGATAGAACGAATACGTTCCTCAAACTGGCCGCGATACTTGGTTCCAGCTACTACAGAAGCCATATCAAGCATTACCACACGTTTATCAAACAAAATACGGGATACTTTCTTCTGAACAATACGTAATGCTAATCCCTCTACGATAGCTGATTTACCTACACCAGGTTCACCTATCAATACCGGATTATTCTTCTTACGACGGCTCAATATCTGAGCCAACCGCTCGATTTCACGTTCACGACCTACCACAGGATCCAGCCTACCTTCTTCCGCAGCCCGGGTCATATCCATACCAAAGTTATCCAATACCGGAGTATCATTGGATGGTTTCTTAGACGCTGTTTGCGTAGAAGACTGTGAACTACCACTTTGAGAAGAACGTGAAGACATGTTCATTTCATCTTCTTCCTCGTCATCATCTTCCGTAAATCCCATACCTGCGTTAGGGCTGGCTTTCATAGAAAGCTGTTCGAACACTGACTTATAATCTATATTATTTTCTTCCAATACCGTAGCGGCCAAATTATTACCGTCTTTCAAGATAGCCAGCAATACATGTTCAGTATCAGCAGTGGCACTCTTCAGCAGACGAGCCTCGAGTATACACATTTTCAATATCTTAGCTGCCATAGGAGACAATGGAATGTCTGCATCGGGCAACAAGTTATCATCTTCAATCTCTTTTAAAAAACCTTCCAGACGTTTCTTAACTCTGTTTAGGTCTATATCCAGTTTCTGCAATATTTCTATAGCTTTCCCTCCGCCGTCTCGCAACATGCCGAGTAGAAGATGCTCCGGACCGATATATCTATTCTTCAGCCGGTTAGCTTCTTCCTTGCTGTAAGTGATAATGTCAGAAACTCTTTGTGAAAACTGATTATTCATACTTAATATTCTCCTTCCTTATTCTAAGGTGTTACTTAATACAAAGATACGCATTTATAATTTCCAGTACGTATTCTATCGTTTTATTTATTATTTATATACAAAACCCGTGCCACAGTTTAATATCCGTTCACCAGTATCATACTAAAGTACTTTCATTCTTGGGAAAAAGCTCCTTATTAATACCTTATTTATATATTATAAGAACAAAGTAGGTGAGAGAATGGTTCTGAAATAAAGTTTATGGGCGAAAACTTTTGTATATCGTAAAAAAGCAGTACTTTAGCGTGGTTTTTCATGAACCAAAGTATGTATAATTAATAATCTTTTTAAATGCTTGAACAAGACAGAATTATAAAGATTAACATCGAGGAGGAAATGAAGTCATCGTACATTGACTACTCCATGTCGGTCATCGTTTCGCGTGCCCTTCCGGATGTTAGAGATGGTTTTAAGCCTGTCCACCGTAGAATTCTCTTCGGAATGATGGGACTGGGAAATACGTCTGATAAACCTTATAAAAAATCAGCCAGAGTTGTAGGTGAAGTATTGGGTAAGTATCACCCGCATGGTGACTCTTCCGTTTACGGTGCATTAGTTCGTATGGCACAGCCTTGGGCAATGCGTTACATGGTGGTAGATGGCCAGGGTAACTATGGTTCGGTAGACGGCGATAGCGCAGCAGCTATGCGTTACACCGAGTGTCGCTTGCGCAAGATCGGTGAAGATATGATGCAAGACCTCGACAAAGAAACCGTTGATATGCAGAGCAACTTCGACGATTCTTTGCAGGAACCTACCGTTATGCCTACCCGTATCCCAAATCTTTTGGTAAACGGTGCATCTGGTATTGCTGTAGGTATGGCAACCAATATGCCGACCCACAACCTTTCAGAGGTTATTGATGCTTGCATTGCATACATCGAGAACAACGATATTGAGATAGAGGAGTTGATGAACTATGTGAAAGCTCCTGATTTCCCAACAGGAGGATATATATATGGTATGAGTGGCGTACGCGAGGCATATCTTACCGGTCGCGGTCGCGTTATCATGCGTGCAAGAGCAGAAATTGAAACCAGTTCTACACATGACAAAATTGTCATCACGGAAATCCCGTATGGTGTCAATAAGGCGGAACTGATCAAGAATATCGCAGATTTAGCCAATGATAAGAAGATAGAAGGTATCTCTAATGCCAATGACGAGTCTGACCGTGAAGGTATGCGTATCGTGATTGATATCAAACGTGATGCCAACGCCAGCGTAGTCTTGAATAAGCTCTATAAAATGACGTTGTTACAGACTTCTTTTAGTGTGAACAACGTAGCATTGGTACACGGACGTCCCCGTTTGCTGAATCTGAAAGACATGATTAAGTACTTCGTAGAACATCGCCATGAGGTGGTTATCCGTCGTACTCAATATGACTTACGTAAGGCTAAAGAACGCGCTCATATATTGGAAGGCTTAATCATAGCATCAGATAATATCGATGAAGTAATCCGTATCATCCGTGCCGCAAAGACACCTAATGATGCTATTGCCGGCTTGATAGAACGCTTCCAATTAACAGAAATTCAGTCTCGTGCCATCGTAGAAATGCGTCTGCGCCAATTGACCGGACTGATGCAAGATCAGCTCCACGCTGAATATGAAGAAGTAATGAAGCTGATTGCTTATTACGAAGAAATTCTGTCGAATGACGAACTTTGCCGCAAAGTTATTACTGATGAATTAATTGAAGTAAAAGCAAAATACGGAGATGAACGTCGTTCTGAGATTGTTTATTCATCCGAAGAATTCAATCCGGAGGATTTCTATGCAGATGACGAAATGATTATCACCATTTCTCATATGGGCTATATTAAACGTACTCCATTGAGTGAGTTCCGTGCTCAAAACCGTGGTGGAGTAGGCTCCAAGGGTACAGATACCCGCGATGCAGACTTCATTGAACACATATATCCGGCAACCATGCACAATACCATGATGTTCTTTACTCAAAAGGGTAAGTGTTATTGGCTTAAAGTATATGAAATCCCTGAAGGTACCAAGAATTCCAAGGGACGTGCTATTCAGAACCTGCTGAATATTGATTCTGATGATGCTGTAAATGCATATCTGCGTGTGAAGAACCTTTCTGACACAGACTTCATTAACAGTCATTATGTCTTATTCTGTACCAAGAATGGTGTTATTAAGAAGACATTACTTGAACAGTATTCCCGCCCTCGCCAGAATGGTGTAAACGCTATTACTATCCGTGAGGACGACCGCGTTATTGAAGTACGTATGACTAATGGTGACAATGAAATCATCATTGCCAACCGTAATGGACGTGCTATTCGCTTCCACGAAAGTGCTGTACGCGTTATGGGACGTACTGCAACCGGTGTACGTGGTATGACGCTTGACGAAGACGGACAAGATGAAGTCGTAGGAATGATTTGTATTAAAGATCTTGAAGCAGAAACCATTATGGTCGTTTCTGAACAAGGTTATGGTAAACGTTCTGATATCGAAGACTACCGTAAGACTAATCGTGGTGGCAAGGGTGTTAAGACGATGAATATCACCGATAAAACAGGTAAATTGGTAACAATCAAGTCTGTAACAGATGATAATGACCTGATGATTATCAATAAATCTGGTATCACCATTCGTCTGAAAGTTGCTGATGTCCGTATTATGGGTCGTGCTACCCAGGGTGTTCGTCTGATCAATCTTGAAAAGAGAAACGATGAGATCGGTTCAGTATGTAAAGTTACATCAGAAAGCATGGAAGATGAGATTCCTGTTGATGATGAAAATTCTCCGATTCCCACTATAAATGAGGTAGAAGGAGAGGAGGAAAACTATAACTCTGATAATAAAGTCAATAATGAAGATGAAGAATAGACATAATATTAATTTTAATTTTACAACTATCATGAAAAGAGTATTATTTTCAGTGATTTTATTGCTCGCTGCAGGCTTCACTTTCGCTCAAGAAAAGACTGTGAAAGAAGCTAAAAGCATTGCAAATGAAGTGAATCCGGACTTTAATAAGGCCGAGCAGCTCATCAATCAAGCCTTGACTAATCCTGAAACAAAGGATAATGCCGATACTTGGGATGTAGCAGGTTTTATTCAGAAAAGGATTAATGAAAAACAGATGGAAAATGCCTATTTAAGAAAACCTTATGATACTCTTAAGGTATATAATAGCGCATTGAATATGTGCAAATACTACCTTAAGTGCGATGAACTCGCACAGGTTCCAAATGAAAAGGGAAAAATCAAGAACAAGTACAGAAAACCCAATGCTGCTGCTATTGTAGCAGAACGCCCAAACTTGATCAATGGCGGTATTCAATATTATAACTTAGAGAAGAACAAAGAAGCATTAGATTTCTTTGGAACTTATATTGAAATTGCTCAGAATCCGATGTTTGAAAAGGAAAATTTCTTGCAGACAGATACACTCTTAGCTCAGATTGCTTATTATGCAAGCTTGGCAGCAGCAAAGATGGAGGATTATCCCAGTGTTCTGAAATATGCTCCTTATGCACAGAACGACAAAGAAGTAGGTCAGTATGCTATGGAGTTCATCTCTACAGCTTTAAAAGCACAAGGTGATACTGTTAAGTGGATTGCTTCATTGAAAGAAGGTTTGCAAAAATACCCTCAACATTCATTCTTCTTCGGTCATTTAATTGATTATTATAGCAATAACAATAAATACGATGAAGCTATGCAATTCGCTGATGAAATGTTAGCTAAAGACCCCAATAATACATTCTATCTGTACGTAAAAGGATATCTTTACCATAATATGAAGGATTATGATAAGGCTATTGAATACTACAAAAAGACAATTGAAGTAGATCCTACTTATGCAGAAGCTTATTCCAATTTAGGACTGATCTACTGTCTCCAAGCTCAAGACTTCTCAGAAAAAGCTACTACTGACGTTAATGATCCTAAATATAAAGAAGATCAGATTACTTTGAAAGCTTTCTATGAAAATGCAAAACCTTGCTATGAAAAAGCAAGAGAATTAAAACCTGACCAAAAGGATTTATGGTTGAATGGTCTTTACAGAGTATATTATAATTTAGATATGGGACCAGAATTTGAAGAAATTGAAAAGCTGATGTAAAGTATAAACTTAAAAAACAGCTGTCTCAAAATAGATTTTTTGAAGTGAACCCTAAAAGTTAGACAAAAAACTTTTAGGGTTTATTTTATATGATTAAGTACACATGCCGTATAAGTGAGGGCTGGGTACGTTTAACCTGCAATAAGGGCTATGCGTCACTCCGTCAATCCCAACACACCGGGGGCAGGGCAGGATCGCAAGATATGGGTAGCCCCAAGAAGTTGGCTTTAATTTTGCAACTAGTATTATATATTAAACATAATCATGATATTGATAATAATAATTCGAAATGCTTGCGCTATTTACTTTAGCTTGGGCGTCCATAAATAACTAACAACGGTGTATCAGAATGAAAAATCATCTTCCGAGCAATACCTGGATTAAATAAGCGAGAGAATATATTCCGTTTATAAGTAGTCAACGTAATTATATCAATATGATTAGTTTTTATGTAATTATCTAAGCTGTTCAAGAAATCATCATTCATCACAACATCATAATGAATTTCCAGGTCCGGATACTGCTTTTGAAAGTATTCCTTAATACCACCTAATTTAATTTCATTCCAAGTGTCCTTAACATCTGACAGATGAATCAAAGATACAGAGAAATGAAATGGCTTTAAAGCAGCAATCAAAGAATCAAATGCGATTAAATCCCGTTGATCAAAATTGGTGATAAATGCAATACGTTTAGCTTCTGCCAACTGTTTAAATGGAGTATTCTCGGGAATGGCTAAAACTGGTACACGGTTTCGCTCAATTACCTCAGCAGTTACACTACCAATTAAATCTATATCTTTCTGATTTTTACCACGAGTCCCCATAATAACAATACGTGGCCGATATTCCTTCGAATAACGAAGAATTTCCTCTTCTGGAATACCTTCACGCAACACACAATTATATTTTACATTCGGAAACTCTCCTGAAGCTACTTTTGCTTTTACCTTGTCAGATAAAGAGTTTAAGTCTGCATGAACTTTTTGTAATATGTTTTTTACATTTTCATCATCTGTAAGCTGATAATTAAAAACATCTCCATAAGGTAATGATGTGGTATAGATTGGTGTAAAGTAAACATGAAGCAGCACAACTTCCGCTCCCATATTCTGAGCAAAATTAAAACCAAACTCACATGCCTTCATTGAATAATTAGAAAAGTCTACAGGAATTAAGACCTTGTTACTCTCCTTTTCTACTTTGGGTGACTTCCCTCCCACTACCTCTTCAGAAAGCCAAGCCGAGCTCTCAGTTATCTTCAATGCACGCGGTAGATCGCTTTCTTTTATACGTAAGCGCACACCTGAAGACACTACAGGTTGTATTTGATTTACATTATGAATATAGGTTTCAATACCTTCATTCTCAAGCACATTCTTCAATATCTGAGCTTTTGCATAAGTCAGAATAGCTAAGGTTACTAACTTGTCTTCCATAATCAACAGTTTTTACTTTATAAACAAATAAGAAATCCCAATTGTTTGTCTATCAATTGGGATTCATTTATAACTTTCTTTTCTTAAGCTCGAACAGGCTCAGCACTGGCATTCATTTCATCTAGAATTTTTAGAGCTCTATCAAGGACGGTAGTATCATCCAACATAACCAAACCACCATCCGGACCAGGCTCTAAATGTATCCCAACACTCTTACCCTCTTTGAAATTGTGACCGCCAAAAAAGTTTCTAACTGTATCGACGTTCAATCCGAGCTCATCGGCTATTCTATGCATACTACCAGTAGGTAATGAATCTTTAATTCTGCGAAGTTCATTAAATGTTATTGTTCTCATATTTATAAATTTAATGGTTAATAACTCTGTGAGTTTCACTTATCACGCTATAAACTTAAGGAAAAAAAAAGATAAAACAAACTATTTCAGTGTCTTTTTTACAAAAATAAAGAAGCCTGTCAAAAGGAGATTTATATTTTTCCTTTCAACAGGCTTCTTTTTATTATTAACTATCTTATTATGAAAGAATTATATCTATCAGATAACTTCAACAGATGACGCAGGTACCCATCCTACTTTACCATCCTCTAAGCGGATTTCTTTCCATTCACGCATGGAGTTATCTTTAATTTCGACCTTCCGTCCCTCATGCAATATAAACAAACTGGTGCCACTTTCACTTGGAGTACTACGTACTGTTACACTTGGAGTTAGTACGATAGCATTGTTACGATTCAATAGCTCATTTTTCTGTTGAAAAGCAAAGACATTCGCTAATATAACTAACACCAGAAATACTATCCCTGCAATAAATCCTATTTTCTTCCACACGATTTGCTTGGAAAAGAAGAAGAAATAAAGAGATGCAAGCAACAAAAAGAAACAAACAACGCCTACCTTTGCCCAAGCATCCACACTCAAACAATTAATCAACGATTTCGTCCAGGATACAAAGAAAACCTCGGGTACGGGAATCACTTTATCAATTGTTTTTGCACGAGCAATCTCCAAATTAGCCCGAATATCAGCATTGCCTGGCTGTATTAAAAGTGCACGCTCATAATTTAAAATGGCTTTTGCTATATCACCAGCCTTATAGTAGCTATTTCCTAAGTTATAGTATACCTCAGCCGCTTCTCCTTCTTTCAGCAGAGCTTCATATATCTGAATAGCAGAGGCATAATCATTCTTCATATATGCGCTATCTCCTTCTGCTTTTGTCACACTATTCTCTTGCGCAGCAGCTGAAAATTCAGTGTGTGAACCTATTGTTACCGAATCATTCGCTTGTTGTAATGTATCCGATGCAGTCTGTCCAAAAGAGGTCAATGCCATTAACAGGCCAACAAAAGTAAAAAACAGTATTTTTTTCATCATATAGCCTCCTAATTAATGTTTAATCGAATTCTCCATTTTACTTATTACTGCTAATGAAGCCGAATAGACTTTATCCATAGCCTGGTTATCATCGCCAGGAGCAAAACGGGCAAACTCACAATCATTCAATGCAGCCAGGAATTCTTTAATCAAAGTATCCTCCACTCCATATTTACGAAGTTCCTCTTCAATATTATCTTTTGAAAGTCGAGAAACCGGAATATTCAATTTATCGCTTATATATCCCCAAAGAGCCTTCAATACTTCGTCATAGAAAACATCTTTTTTATTCTCAGCTAACAACTTACCAGCTAACTTCATACGTTTAACAGCAACCTTATTTGCCTTTTTCGTACGCATTTTCGCAACGTTAGCGTTAGCTGCTATCTGCTTACGGTAAATGATAAAGAAAATGATAAACGCAACACCAGGTACTAAATAGAGCAACCAGTACAACATAGAGTCAAAGAAGAAGTCTCCCTTTTGAGAAAGCGTTACATCATTTTGCTTGATGAAGCGAATATCCTCATTCAAGACTTTCAAATCCTCTTTATTCGTAAAGTTAGCAATAGTTTGCGCTGCATTTCCTTCACCTTTCTCTACATGCAATTCATACTCTTCGGTAGTCAATAACTTATAAGTACGGGATTTGATATCAAAATAGCTGAATTTCACCGCTGGTATTTTAAATGTTCCGGCATTGCGTGGAATAGCCAGATATTCAATAACCTTACTACCCGAAAGTCCTGCACTTGTCAGCCTGAATTTATTATCAACTTTAGGGTCATATACCTCGAAGTCATCTGGGAATTTCACCTCAGGATCACCTATTAACTTCAAATTGCCTGTACCGGAAATAACGAGTTTAATAGTTACAGCATCGTTTGTCTTTACATTAGTACTATTAATGGAAGAAGAAATGCTAAACTCTCCCACTCCACCGGAAAAATCAGCAGGTTTATCGCCTGGTAAGGGTTTTACATCTACAGTTAGTTTCGGTGTCATCAATGTCTTTTTGACTTCAATGTAGTTACTGCCACCATTAAAGAAAGCTTCAAACGGATCAGATACATGAGTAGCTTTAGCAATAGAAGCATCAAAACGTGCCGGATCAATAGTCAAATTACCAGACTGCTGCGGAAACAGCACAAATTGCCGGTAAACGGTAGTTTGATAATTCCGTCCCTTATAATGTTCCAAGCTCCATTTTCTATCACCCGGAAGTTCTACTTCTTGTGAATGAAATCCCTTAAAATCAGGAAGTTTAACATTGTCAAAACCGCGAAGGTCAACCAGAGTATAAATTTTATAAGTCAGCAAGAATGCTTCTTGTTCATACACATTGGTCTTACTAATAGTAGGCAAAATAAAGAGGTCCTGATTGGAAACAGAAGTTCCTGAAGAAGCACGGCTGGTATTACCCTGCTGGCTACTATTACCTCCGCCTGAAGAAGCTGCTCCAGCCTGATCCGCTGGTAAAACCTTGATTTGCACAGAATTAGAAACCATCTGATTACCATCAGCCGTAATAGTAGCTCCCGGAATTGTGAAACTACCTTCAGAAGTAGCCATCAGTATATAAGTGAAAGTAATACTGCTGGTTGAGGTCGATACCCCATTAACTATTTGCATACTACTTTGCTGAGAGCGACTGGGTCCCATCAGTACGTCAAATCCCTTAATAGAGGGAGCACGGAAATCTCTCACCTTCTGTGTAGTCACTGTATATGCCAGTCTGAACTGGTCACCCACCGCTACAGCATCAGGAGCTGACGCGGTAAATGACACCTTGTCATTAGCCAAAGCTTGCAGACTGACTACTACCAGTGCTATCCATAAGAAAATTAATTTTCTCATATATTATCGTATCTTTTATTATTTACCAATCTTTTTCCAAACGACCACCCTGGATAACTTGCTGTTTCTTCACCTTATCCTGTACATCTTTCTCATCCTGCATCACCGACTTCAAAAGTTGTTCAGCATTTTCCTTTGACATCTGATTTTCTTGTGGCTGAGGAGGTTGCTGCTGTTGATCCTGATTCTGCTGATCTTGTTGATTTTGGTCTTGTTTGTCTTTATCTTGTTCTTTTTCCTGCTCCTTTTTGTCCTGATTCTGATCTTGGTTTTGATCTTGATTCTGCTGATTCTGTTCCTGATCTTTCAGCATTTTCTGAGCCAAAGCCAAGTTATAACGCGTCTCGTTATCTTTCGGATTATTACGTAGCGACTCTTTGTATGCTTCCACAGCTTTGGCATAATCCTTACCGGAGTGGAATATTACTCCCATATTATGATAGATTTGAGCAAGATTACCCTTATCTTTCTCCATTTTAGTGGCAGCAACAAACTGTTCCATAGCCTCCTGCAACTTATTCTGTTGCATAAGCGTATTACCCAGATTATACATGGATATCGCTGACTTCGGATTCACATCAATAGCTTTCCGATAATTCACTTCAGCATTTACATACGTACTATCTTTATAAGCACGGTTTCCCTTACGAATATAGTCGCGTTCCGCTTTCTGTGCAGAAACTGAAATAGCCGTCAGTAGCAGCAAGATAATTCCGATAGTTCTATTTCTCATCATCATACCTTTCTTCCTTTTTAAACAGATGGATATTACGGAATAACGGGTTTTTACGTTCCAAAATCAGCATTTCAGCCAACAACAGTAACAATATAATCCATGCAACAGCCTGGAATTGTTCGTTGAACTCTGTATAAACCTGTGTTTCCACATCCGCTTTCGCCATTTTATTAATCTCTTGAGCAATTGCCTTTTGCGCAGCATTTGAATTGTCTACACGCACATAAATCCCATCTCCTGCCTGAGCTATTTCCTGACACATCTGCTCATTCAAGCGGGTTACAACCACATTTCCGTCACGGTCACGGCGGAAGTCATTGGTTCCTTCTACGGGAATAGGTGCACCATCAGGCATACCCACCCCCAGAACACTGACTTGAATACCTTTTTCTGCAGCAGCCTTGGCAGCCTCCACAGCTCCGCCTTCATGGTTTTCACCGTCAGTAATAACGATGACGGCACGCCCTACTCCTTCCTGGGGTGTAAAACTGCGGGTAGCCAGATTAATAGCTGCACCGATAGCCGTACCCTGCTTGGATATCAACGACGGATTAATAGATTCCAAAAACATCTTGGCAGAAATATAATCGCTTGTAATAGGCAACTGTGTAAAGGCATCACCGGCAAACACAATCATACCTACCTTATCATTCTCCATTTTGTCAACCAACTGTGCTACCAATCTCTTGGCTTTCTCTAGACGACTGGGTTGTACATCTTGTGCCAACATAGAGTTAGAAATATCCAAAGCAATCATTACCTCTACCCCCTGACGTTTCACAGTCTCCAGCTTAGAGCCAAACTGCGGACGTGCCAGCAATACGGCAAACAGTCCGATTGCAGCAAACACCAGCCAAAACTTCACATCCGGACGATATTTAGATACATCCGGCATCAACTGTGCCATTAGCACCGGATCGCCAAACTTGCGGATCGCTTTCCGTCTCCGATAATTGGAGTACAGGTAGAAAGCCACCAAGAAAGGCAACAGGAGCAACAGGTATAAATATGTAGGTTCTTCAAATCGAAACATCTTTCTATGTACAATTTAGTAATTTACAATTAATGCATTGTTTTAAGGTATCTTCTTCAAGATAGAATTACGAAGCAATACTTCAAGTAACACGCACAAGAACGCCGCCAAAGCAAACCAACGGTATTCTTCCTGGCGCTTGCTGTATTCCTTCACATTCAACTTGGTTTTCTCCAACTTATCGATCTCTTCATATACCTCTTTCAGCTTAGAATTACTGGTGGCACGGAAATAATTACCTTCTGTGGTAGCCGCAATCTGCGTCAGTGTCTTTTCATCAATCTCCACTGGCATATTGACATACTGCACAGTGTTACCCACCGGATAAGGATACGGAGCCATTCCGTTTGTACCTACACCAATTGTATAAACCCGGATACCAAAACTCTTAGCTATTTCTGCCGCAGTCAGCGGAGATATATCTCCTTTATTATTTGTACCATCCGTCAATAGAATGATTACTTTAGACTTCGCTTTACTATCTTTCAAGCGAGTAACTGCATTAGCAATACCCATACCGACTGCTGTTCCATCTTCAATAATACCACACTTAATGCCTTGAAACAGATTCAAAAGCACTGCATGATCCACCGTCAACGGACATTGCGTAAAACTTTCACCGGCAAATAAAGTTATACCGATATTATCATTGGGCCGACCATTGATAAACTCCGCAGCCACATCTTTAGCAGCTTCCAGACGATTCGGTTTCAAGTCCTCTGCCAGCATACTGGTAGATACGTCGATGGCCATCATAATATCTATACCTTCAATTTCACTGTTTTGCCAGCTATTAGTAGTTTGAGGACGCGCCAACACTACGATAATCAATGCCAAGGCAATAATCCGCAACATAAAAGGCACATGCAACAAATAGTTCTTATAACTCTTCGGCGTATGAGCATATACACGAGCATCCGAAATCTGAAGTGTAGCTTCATTATTCCTCCGCTTCATGATATACCATACTATATAAGGTATAAGCAACAGCAGCAAAAACAAATATTCAATATTGGCAAAAACCATTGTATTTACTATTTAACAATTTACAATTTAAGATTGGAGTTACCCTTAAATTCTGCTATCATGCAAAATAATTGTATAACTGCATTCCAATATAAACGAACGAACCAATCAAGGCAACCGACAATATTACGATGCCTATGCCCAACAATATTTTAGTACGCAATGAACGTTTCTCAATGATGGTAATTTCAGTGGGTTGCGGTTTTGCATTCTCCACTTCCTTCTCCTTGGTTTCATTGATAAATTCGATGGCATTGATCAGATTCGCATCATTTTCGTTCATCAACGGATTATGTTTAGCGAACTTCACCAAATCGGCAGTCTCAAAAAGAGAGCGTAAATCTGCAATAGCTTCTTTATCTTGCATTTCGAGCATTCTTTCTATAATCTCCGAAGAGGTCATTTCCAAAGCATTGAAACCAAAGCGCTCTTTAATATACGTACGCAAAGTCTCTGTCAATTCGGTATAATATTCCTTTGGTTGTCCCTTTTGCCATACTTTCTCACCCTTTATGCGCTCTATCTCTTTCATAGCCTGTTGATGCGGAGGTAACTTCGGTTCAACCTTTACCTTACGGATGATAGGTTTATTGTCACAGATACGCATGATCAGATAGATAAGTAATAATGCAATCGGAATAAGCAATATGCCACAGGTGATAATCCCATACCAGTCTTCCCACACAAAAGGAGGTTGCATTACTGTCTTCGGACCAAAAAACTGTTCCGGATTCTCAGGATCCAATGGCACATTCATCGAATATACCTTCAGTGCCAATGCCTTCGAACGATATGCCTTATTATCCACCAATACTTCCATCGGTGGCAGATAGTACAATGCCGAGTCGAATGATGTAACAGTATACTCCTGCGTAATCAACATTCGCTTATCATCATTTATATACTGCGTATCCGGCTTTGCAACATCTATAATCTCCACACCACTTACCAGTGTATCCATATAAACAGGGAAAATAGCCCGCTTATCGGCATCTAAGGCTACCTGAAGTTTAATCTTCGCCTGGTCACCGATATAAATTTGCAGAGAGTCAATGGTAGCATCCACTGTTACCGACTGAGCCACTGCCTTGCCAGTCAACATCCCCAATAGGGTTATCAGAAATAGATATCTTTTCATTTTTCCGATTAATTTCGTTTCGCAAACAAATTCATCAATGCTTTGACATAGTCCTGATCGGTGCGTACCGACACATTATCGACATTACTTTTAGTGAATGTTTCGTTCAGTTCCACCTGTTTATTCACCCACCAGTCGTGATGAGCACGACGAACAGCACGCGACGAAGTATCAATCCACTGCTCATGTCCGGTCTCAGCATCCTTTATCTTCATCAAACCGATAGCCGGCAGTTCCTCTACCCTGCGGTCATACACCTGGATAGCCACCATATCATGTTTCCGGTTGGCGATAGTCATTGCATTCTTAAAGTTCCCCTGATCAATGAAATCGGATAACAGGAAGGCTGTACAACGACGCTTCATTACGTTTGTCAGATATTCTAGTCCCAGCCGGATATCAGTCCTCCGACTCTCCGCTTTAAAGTCAATCAGTTCGCGAATAATATATAAGATATGCTTACGCCCTTTCTTAGGCGGAATGAATTTCTCTATCCGGTCAGAGAAAAAGATAACCCCGATTTTATCGTTGTTTTGTATAGCCGAAAAAGCCAATGTTGCAGCTATTTCCGTCACCATATCCTTTTTCATCTGCTTCACCGTACCGAATTCCAAACTACCGGAAACATCCACCAGCAACATAACGGTCAGCTCGCGCTCTTCTTCGAACACCTTCACGTAAGGCTTATTGAAGCGAGCGGTCACGTTCCAGTCAATGTCGCGTATGTCATCGCCAAACTGATATTCGCGCACCTCGGAAAATGCCATACCCCTACCCTTGAAGGCCGAATGATACTGACCGGCAAAGATATTGTTGGATAATCCGCGCGTCTTGATTTCAATCTGACGGACTTTTTTTAACAGTTCACTTGTTTCCATCTATATCGTTAAATAATTCCGTTAATAAATACCGGCAACGTTTTTTAAAAACGTTGGCAAGATTCTTTAAAAACGTTCACATCATTTATTAACAGGTCTCGGGAGACCTTTTTAAAAATGCTTACTTAATTAAGGTACTTCAACCTTATTCAGTATTTTGCTGATGATCTCGTCAGAAGTCAGGTTGCTGGCCTCTGCTTCGTAAGTCAATCCGATACGATGACGCAATACGTCATGAGCCACAGCACGAACATCTTCAGGAATCACATAACCACGACGTTTGATGAAAGCATAAGTACGGGCAGCCAGTGCCAGATTGATAGAGGCACGGGGAGAACCACCGAAACCAATCATATCTTTCAGTTCCTTCAGATCATATTTCTCCGGATAACGGGTAGCAAATACAATATCAACAATGTAGCGTTCAATCTTCTCATCCAGATATACCTGACGAACAACTTTACGTGCTTCAATAATCTCCTGAGCTTTCAGAATAGGCTTCACATCGAATTTATCGCCATTGATATTCTGGCGGATAATCAGTTTTTCTTCTTCCATCTTCGGATAGTCAATAACCACTTTCAGCATGAAACGGTCCACTTGGGCTTCAGGCAACGGATAAGTACCTTCCTGCTCAATAGGATTCTGTGTAGCAAGTACAAGGAAAGGTTCGGGTAGAGGAAAAGTTTCCTTACCGATAGTTACCTGGCGTTCCTGCATAGCTTCCAGCAAAGCACTCTGCACCTTGGCCGGAGCACGGTTAATTTCATCTGCCAGAACAAAATTGGCAAAAATAGGTCCTTTCTTTACTTGAAATGTTTCGTCTTTCTGACTGTAAACCATTGTACCGATAACGTCAGCAGGCAGCAAATCGGGAGTAAACTGTACACGACTGTATTGTGCATCGATCAGCGAGGCAAGCGTCTTAATCGCCAATGTCTTTGCCAAACCGGGCACACCTTCTAATAATACGTGTCCATCGGACAGCAAACCGATTAACAATGACTCTACCAGATGTTTTTGTCCTACGATGATCTGGTCCATACCAGCAGTAAGATTGGTAACAAAAGAACTTTGTCTTTCAATCCGCTCGTTCAGTTCGCGGATATCAATTGTTTCAGCCATAAATACTATTATTTTTATTGTTTAAATTCCATTGATTTCTCCAGTATGCTACTGGTAATTATTTTTTCGCTCCCAAAAGTACAGGAATAAATTAACCATACCAACTAATTTTTATTAAAAAACAATTAGATTAAACTACTTTCATAGAGTTTAGTAGTTAACAATAGTTTCTGAAAAGAATTTCAAATTCGCAGACAAGAATAAATAGCAAATCACCCCTGCAAGTGAAGTATTATCAACTTGCAGGGGTGCAATATTTTCTTTTATTTCTTTTCGAGCTCCGGTATCTTGATTACAGTACCATACGGCACATGATCGGGATTCTTTATAACACCCGAATTATACTTCACAATATAGGGCCACAGGGCCTTAGTTCCGTAAAAGCGAAGTGCAACCTTTGTCAGAGTTTCTCCTTCCTGGATAGTATAGGTAGCTTTCGTACCTACAATCTTATAATTTACAGAGTCTGGCTCAAAAGGAGTTGCAGCTGCTTTCTTTGTCTCTTTTTTAGGAGCAGTAGCAGGAGTCTCCTGTTTTGCAACCGGCTTCGGTTCTTCAACAACTTTAGGAGTAACAACTTCTGCCACAGTATCTTTCTTCGCAACCACAGTTGCGGTATCTTTCCGAACAATACTATCCGTCAGAGCGACCGGAGCGGCCGGCTTCTCCACCTTTTCATCAGCAACTTTCTCTGTTGGCGGTGGAGATATTCTGTCAAATAAATCCGGATAATACATAAAAGTAACAGCACCTACACATAATAATACAACAAGTACTACGATTCCAATGAAAAACTTCATCGTAGAACTATCTGCTTTATTCACAGGAGGTGATGGAGGTTCAGGAACTTCATAAGTAGGCACCAAATCTTCTTGATCCTTTTGTTCTGTCAGAGGTTCTTCTACACACTCATCCACCGGAGTAATTACCTCCGTTACAGGCTGTTTCACTTCTCCAGATAGAACGACAGGTGCCTCTACAAACTGTTCTGACTCTTCAATCTGAATGACGGGTTCCGTCTGATCAACCTGAATTTCTTTTTCTCGAACAGGTTGTTCTGTAGTTTCTATTACTTCTTCAACTACCTGAATATGTTCCTCAGCTACTACTACAGATTCTTCTTTAACAATTTCAGCAGTTTCCTCAATGACCTCAGTTGGCACTTCTACCACTTCCACAAACACCTCTTCTTTTTCCTCCTCTTCGGAATTATCCTCCACCGGTGCATCTTCTAACACGGTTTCATCATTCAATACCACAGTCTCAAAGTGAGAAAAAGGCTTGTTTATCAAGTCCTTCAAGGCAGGTTCCGGAGCAAATGAAACTTTTGTATGCCCCTGTATTTCAAATCGTTCTCCTGTATTTATATTTACGCTCTCACGGCTCTCTACATCAATCAGTTTAAATGTGCCCAAGCCTCTAATCTTTACATACTTATCATTCTCCAGCGATTCTTCAATCAACTGAAAAAACTCTTTCACAAAGCTCTCGGCATCCGCCTTATCCATGCCATGTTTTTCTGCGAGCAATTCTATTAAATTCTGTATATTCAGCTTCTCATTCATATTTATGGAAGATTACTTGAGTAAAAGAGGATTACTTAAACTTATCTTTCAGAGCCGTGCTGGGTCTGTATGTTAATACTAATTTAGGTGGAACCAACATGCGTAATTTGGTTGTAGGATTGATAGTGATACGCTCCGCTTTCTTCTTTACCTCGAACGTACCGAAACTTTGTACAGAAATGGCATTTCCTTCTTGCAACTGTTGCGTCATATCCGACAGCAAAGATGCAATCAATTCGGATGTATCCTTTATGGTATAACCCAATCTTCGTGACAATTCTGAAGTAAATTCTTTATTATTCAAAATCCAGCTATTTTTATAAAGTTCGGTGCTATATTAGCAAAACTTCCGCACATACACAAATTCTTCAGGAAAATTATTTAAATAACTCGTCCAAAAAGGTCGAAATCATCGGAATTTATAATCTCTACCTGGTAAAAGTTACCAATAAGCAATTTCTGTTTACCCTGTTCTATCAGAACTTCCGGATCTACTTCTGGGGAGTCAAATTCCGTACGGCCAATATAATAATCTCCTTCCAAACGATCGATAATTACTTTAAGGCATTGACCGACCTTTGCTGCACTCTGTTCTGCCGAAATCCCTTGCTGAATTGACATCAACTCATCCAGGCGTGCTTGTTTCACTTCCTGAGGAATTTCATCTTCATAGTGTGCAGCAGCATAAGTACCTTCTTCTTCGGAATAAGTAAAAGCCCCCATTCTATCGAAACGAGCCTTACGAACAAACTCTTTTAATTCCTCAAAATCAGCTTCCGTTTCTCCCGGATATCCTACCATCAAAGTAGTGCGCAGATGAATACCCGGTACTTCTTTACGGAATTGCTCTATCAGATGATAGGTTTCTTCCTGAGTCACATGTCGCCGCATCTTCTCCAGCATCGGATTACTGATATGCTGAAGGGCTATATCCATATACTTGCACACATTAGGACGCTCACGCATGACCCGGAATAAATCCATAGGAAAATGTGCCGGATAAGCATAATGCAGCCGAATCCATTCCACACCAGGGACTTCAGAAATACGTTCTATTAATTCGGGGAGCATTTGCTTCTTATATAAATCCACTCCATAATATGTCAATTCCTGAGCAATAACCTGAAACTCTTTCACTCCCTTACTTACCAGATAACGAACTTCATCCAAGACCTCTTCCATCGGACGTGAGACATGTCTTCCTGTAATAATAGGAATAGCACAATACGAACACTTCCGATCACAACCTTCTGATATTTTCAGATATGCGTAGTGCTTAGGAGTGGTAAGTGTACGTTCTATATGAAGCTCTTCGTGATATGCCTTACCAAGATCCTGCAGCAACTCCGCCCAGTTAAATTTACCATAAAATTTATCTACTTGTGGAATTTCGATAGCTAATTCTTTCAGATAACGCTCCGAAAGACATCCCATTACATATAATTTTTCTAAATCCCCTTCTTCCTTTGCCTGTGCAAATTTCAAAATCATATTGATGGACTCTTCCTTTGCATCACCGATGAAACCACAAGTATTGATCACTGCAATTTCTCCCTCAGGCTTTTCCGTATCATGAGTCACATGATATCCGGCTTCTTCCAATTGCCGCATCAAATGTTCCGAGTCCACTAGGTTTTTAGAACATCCTAACGTTATAATATCAATGGTTTTCCGCTTCATGCATTCTCTCCAAACAATGAATCAACAAATTCTTTCTTACGGAACACCTGCAGATCTTCCATACCCTCACCCAGACCAATGTATTTTACCGGTATTTTGAACTGATCGGAAATGCCAATAACAACTCCCCCTTTCGCAGTGCCATCTAATTTAGTAATAGCCATCGCAGTCACTTCCGTAGCCAATGTGAACTGTTTAGCCTGCTCAAATGCATTTTGTCCGGTGGAACCGTCCAAAACCAGCAAAACTTCATTAGGAGCATCAGGAACCACTTTCTTCATTACATTCTTAATCTTAGTCAACTCGTTCATCAAGCCAACTTTATTATGAAGACGTCCGGCAGTATCAATGATTACCACATCGGCATTATTAGCAACAGCAGAATTCAAAGTATCATAAGCCACAGAAGCTGGATCAGCGCCCATTTTCTGTTTGATTACAGGTACTCCTACACGACTTCCCCAAATATCCAATTGTTCGACAGCTGCCGCACGGAAAGTATCCGCAGCACCCAGATAAACACTTTTACCAGCTTTTTTAAATTGATAAGCCAATTTACCAATAGTAGTCGTTTTACCGACTCCATTCACTCCCACTACCATAATAACGTAAGGTTTCTTCTCAATCGGAGCTTCAAAGTCATCCACATCATCTGAATTATTTTCCGTCAATAAGGCAGCGATTTCATCGCGCAAAATGGTGTTCAATTCTTGCGCATTCATATATTTCTCTAACGCAGCGCGTTTCTCTATACGTTGAATAATATTCAATGTCGTTTCCACGCCTACATCCGATGTTATCAACACCTCTTCCAGATTATCAAGCACTTCATCATCCACTTTCGACTTTCCTGCCACAGCACGGGCAATTTTTCCGAACACACTTTCCTTTGTCTTAGATAATCCTTTATCTAATGTTTCCTTTTTATCTTTTGAGAAAAAACTAAAAAATCCCATATTCTATCTATTAATACAATACATTATGCCACAAAGATATAACAAAGTAATGAAAGTACAGGGATAAAGTACAAAAAAAATCCCCTTATCGGAATACGATAAGAGGATTTTATATTCAAACGTCTTTCGACGGACTATCTTATTTCTTGAAAAAGTCTTGCACTTTTTCGTTCAATACCATCTGTTCATCAAAAGTGTAAGCACCAGTTTTGGGTGACTTAACCATCTTGATAACCTTTGTATAAGCACGACCTTCTTTAGAACCTTCGTGCAAACTTGCTACAGTTTTCTTTGCCATGGGTTATACCTTATTATTTAATTTCTTTATGTACTGTTACTCTCTTCAGGATCGGGTTGTATTTCTTCAATTCCAATCTTTCAGTTGTATTCTTTCTGTTTTTTGTAGTGATATAACGAGAGGTTCCCGGCATACCACTATCTTTGTGTTCTGTGCATTCCAGAATCACCTGTACTCTGTTACCTTTTGCTTTCTTTG
>ERZ894240.774-NODE-774-length-26834-cov-11.119683_pt1 | contig 26834 bp, 19 predicted proteins | sample MGYA00380298_ERZ894240 | MGnify/ENA primary metagenome ERZ894240 (study PRJEB32331, sample SAMN06328419) | human gut metagenome | biome: human gut microbiome; feature: stool | host: Homo sapiens | collected 2014-06-27 ... | reverse complement strand
TTAGTTGGAATGATAATGCCGATAGGTAGTCATATCTCCCCGGAGGAGGGGCAAGGCTTTTTTTAGCTGGTGCAGCTCATGGGTGCTATGAATGACGAAATTTGACATGGCGGTATCCTCCTATATACCGCCCTCCTGATTGCGTGAGCATCGGTCCGAAAAGCAAAAAGAAACGGCGGCTCTGAATTTTGAACCGCCGCCAAGTCATCTAGAGTAAGCGCACAAAATCAACCTGCCCAGCTACGGTTTTTTTCTTTCCCCATTAGGCGGGGCAGGTTTAAAAGAATATGAAAAGCCGATAACAGCAGTCATGATAGTCTGCGTGTTATCGGCTCTGCGTCTATGCGTCTGGCTCTCTAATAACAGATATATTAAGTTGCTTTACATGAATTAGCGTTTCCTGTTTACATTTTGGACAGAACAAGGGGAAATTCTTCAATTCCGTATCAATTCGTATTTTTATTCGAGTTTTATTATGGCATATAGGACAACTAACCCAACTTGTCTCTTTCATCAAGATTACCCCATAACTTGATGTTTCTTTGATATATTTTTTGTTAGTCTATAAAATACGAATATCAATCCAACATTAAAGATGATCATAAAGCCCGGCTGGCTCATACCCAAGTATGTTTTCATGGCAGAAAATATACCGTTTGTATGAAGCATAAAAATCGGGCAAATTTCCTGCATTTTTTGTAAAACAGGAAGGCTATCATTAAAATCAAACACAACTGGCAAGAAGCAGATGACGCAAGAAGTAATAAGCGCTGTAACAGGAGAACTCATTTGAGCGCTTAAAAACAATGTAATAGTTGTCAAGGCTACAATCCCTAAAATATTCAATATTACAGAGATAAAAAACATTTGCAAAAAGGTCAAATTATATGTTGAAGAAGCATAATGTAATGAGGATTGAATGCTTACATTCCACCCCTGTAACCCATAGGTACAGCCATACAGAACCAAATTTAGAAGTAAATACAAAAGATATGTGCCAATTACAACTTCCAAGGCTGCTATAATTTTTGCAGTTGTGAGTTTTGTTCGGCCATACCGAGCCGAATAAATAATACTATCTGTATGAAGTGCATACTCTTCTGAGAAAACAGGAGATAGAGTGGTTACAACAATCAGACATATCATTATGGAAAGGATGCTCCCCATTCCAGATAATAGATTATCCCAACCATCGCAATATCCTAAAGTCACAGATGGACTATTTGGGTATGCCGTCTCGAGTGACTTGAAGCTACCGTCAGAATTTGTCAAATATTCCAGAATTGCAGCTTGGTCACGATAGAGACGAACAGCAGAAAAAGCAGAATTTTCATCTTGCCCGACAGTTGCTTCTTTTGCTTGTTCGATTTTTTCTTGCATAGTAAGTAATGTATTTTGAGAGAGTTTTCCCTCAAATATTTCTGCTACTTCCTTCCGTTGTTCGATGGCTGTAAAACCGCTTGCTGATGCCATTTTTTCAAGATCATAATCATAGAAAACATTTTGATAATTAAATTGGAAAAAGAAAAAATAGGCAACAATAAGAACCACACCAGTAATAAACAACATTCGTGTTTGCTTTCTTGAACATATTTTATTTCGTTCTGCTTTTATCATTTCATTCATGCTCGGATACCTCCGCAAAATAGTATAAATACAAATCTTCCAATGTTGGAGCAACATTCCAGGCGGTTCTGCATGGCGCTTCTTGAGAAATAATCCTCAGCCGTTCTGCACCATTATTATGTTTCAGATTTGCTGTTACATAGTTCAATTCCAATTCATCGGCCTCTTTTCGAGATACATCACATTCCCAAACACATTTTTCAATCGGCTTCAAAATTTCTTCTGGAGAACCATGTTGAATTAACTCGCCATTTTTCATAATCAGAATCTCATTTGCGATATATTCAACATCGGAAACAATGTGAGTGGACAAAATTACAATTCTATTTTCTGCCAAAGAACTAATCAGATTTCTAAACCGCACCCGCTCTTTTGGGTCAAGTCCAGCTGTAGGTTCATCCAAAATCAAAATACGGGGATCGTTTAGTAATGCTTGAGCAATTCCCAAGCGTTGTTTCATACCGCCGGAAAAAGTTTTGATTTTTTCGTTTTTCTGTGTGAGTAGATCAACAACCTGCAACAGTTCCATTGTGCGATTATGAGCCTTTTTAGGCGGCAGCCCTTTTATTGCCGCGATATACATCAAAAATTTATACGCTGTAAAGTTAGGATAATAACCAAAATTTTGTGGCAGGTAGCCTAAGATATTACGATATTTCTCGCCCAAATCATGAATGTTTTTCCCGTTAAAAAAAATGGCTCCTTTCGTTTCAGTTTGGACATCGCAAATCATTCGCATCAAAGTTGTCTTGCCCGCACCATTTGCCCCGAGTAGACCATAAACACCATTTGTTAATTTTGCGCTGAAATGATTTACAGCTTTTTTTCTTCCATATTCTTTTGAAAGATCATTTATTGTAAGTTCCATATCAATTCTCCAATCATTTTTTCTTTTTTCAAGTACAGTTGAAGTGTTTTCCCTAATAGGATAATGGATAACACATAAAATCCAATCCATCCCCAGAACATAGACGCTTCAAAAATAAATCGCTGATGAAGTACAAGAGAAAATGTTCCAGAAAGAAAAATCATACAAGCAATTAAATGATACAAGCTATCGTTTGTCCTGCTTTTCTCACATATAAAAAGATAACAAGTGCAAGAAATATTAAACGGAATCAAACCATACAACACCATTTCAATCATTGATTTCTGGTAAATATATGCCATTGAAATTAAAATGATTGTTATTAGGAAAAGGTTGATTACTCCAATAATCAGCATACGACCTGCTATAATTTTTACCAGCGTTGTTCTACTAGACTGTTCAATTTCCCACATACCATAGATGTTGCTTTTAGATATTTCTATTGCACCTAATAACGCAAGGAATGGAACCATAACTGCAAGAATTGTCAATGGATAATAAAATGGAACCCTCCATTGTCCCAGAATACATGCTAATAATACTGCACATATAGTGAGTATTATTTGAATAATCCAGAAAGAAAGCGGCAGAAATTGAAGTTGGTTCAATATAATATCTCGCATTGAATTTTTATTGAATTCAGAACTATTCATGTAACTTTTTCCAGCTACGATTACTGCTTCAATTTTAGGTTCAGATGGAGCAGGCGTTTCACAACTCTGCAACCATTCTAATACACCATTTTGTTTTTGGGTCATACATTATCGCCTCCTCTAAAATCAGCCAAATATCGTTCCAGTTTTTTAATCCCCTGTTGGAGCCTAGATTTTACAGTAGAAACACTCGCTTTTGTAATGGTTGCAATCTCTCGGATTTTCAAATCATAATAAAATCGTAAAATGATGACCTCTTTTTGATAGTCCGGTAATGTGTTGATTGCATATTGAACTTGCGCTTTAAGTTCGTTAAGCTCAATTTTTTCAAAGGCATTATCAGTATCTTCTATATCTTCAAGGGCTTCTAAATCCATATACAGGGGTTTTGCTTTCTTAGTATAATTGTTACAGGTATTAACAGCAATCGTTAGCAGGTAGTTTTGAAATTTCCCTATCTTTCGTACTGATTGAATATTCTCCAACAATTTCAAGAAAACATCTTGTGTAATATCTGCGGCAGTATCTGGATCGCCGTTCAATCGCCGACAACAAAATAGATAAATTGACTGATAATATTTTCGGACAATTATCTCAAATGCATCTGTGTCACCCGATTGGATTTTTTTTATTAGTATGAAATCTTCGATACCTTGTCACCGCCTTCCATGTGTAAAACGCCTTACACTAAATATACAACTGAATAGCCCAAAAGGATTTAACTTTAGAAGTTTTTCTTTTACTTTTTTCATTTCCATTCTATTGTAATTCCTGTTCTTGGAAAATATAAGATGTAATATATGAATTATAAACTTCAACTAACCCGTATATAGTAACATTCCATGGGCAAAGTATAAATTATGCAATGTAGCCAAGTGATGTTATATGGCGAAAATTGAAGACTGTCCCGATTTTGAAACCTTCGGTGCAGATGTCAAAGCCACACGAGTGGCACAGCGTCTGGCACGAAAAACATTGGAGAAGTTGAATAAAGTCTGAGGAGTTCCTGTAACTTTCAAGTTCTTGTAAAAAATCAGCATAATCAAGCCTATTGACCGGCATAATAAGGTTATTCCTTTGTGCAAATCGGCACGATAGAATATACTTGAGGTGAGTGATTATGCCGATTGATGATTTGACTGCTTTGGGGCAAAAAATGCGGGAAGCCCGAAAGAAAAAAGACCTGACACAGCAGGAGCTTGCGGATCTGAGCCATGTATCTGTCAAGCAGATCGCCAGCATTGAAAAGGGACAGATAAATCCGTCCTATTTGATTTTGAAGGCATTGGCAAAGGTGCTTCCGCTCTCTCTGGACACTCTGATCAATCCAGATGTTTCTCCAGAAGATGAGGGAGCCAATCAGATGAAGATGCTTTATTGCAGCTGTCCGTCAGAAATGCGTGAAACCCTCTTGCACCATACGCAGGAGACCGCAAAAGAACTAACAGAACTATCCGAGAAATTTGAAACGAATTGAGCCGGTGAGTGAAATTTGACTGTTTCCTCACTGGCTCCTTTCATTTCCGGGTAAAAAGGGGCAAGCAATGCCGGTGTTAATACACACCGACCCGCAGAGCGCAAAATCCCTCCGTGATTTTCCTCTCCGCTTGCTTGTTGAGGGCAGCGCCCCCAAGCCCCTTTGAACACAGAATTTCATTCTGTGGCTGCGCGTTCTGCGAACGCTTTTGACCAGGACCAGCTTACCGCTGGCCGTGGTCTTTTTCTTTTTCAACATCCTGTTCTACCTCCATTTTCAACACCCGATCTACATTGGCCTTTGCCGTTAAAAGCTCCCGCATTTCCTCACGAGAACGCCGGTATTCGGCATAGGTCTTTTTCTTTTCTTTCAGCAATTTCGCGTATTCCGTCTGCAACTCTTTGACCTTGGGCAACTTCTTGACGCCCATCTCATCAAAGGCATTTTTGGCAGCCTGGTGGAGCAGAATTTCTTCCTCATGCTCCTCCCGGAATTTCTTAGAATAGCCTGCCTTACGGTATGCCACATAGACCTCACGGGTCTTGGCATAATTTACGATGTGAGTACGCAGAACAGCAATCTCTGCCATGCGCTTTTCAGCCGCTTTGATCTGCGCCGAAAGCTCATTGTGATGTGCCGTGGCAGCCGCAGCTTTTTCTTCCAAAACCGCATACTCCAGCAGATTATTCTCTGACAGGTAATTCATGGTCTGTGCCATTTGTTTCAGATTGAAAACCTTAGCCCATCGAGCATAGCCAGCACCTTTTCCTGCCTGCAATTTTGCCTGAATGTCCACCAGCAGATTGACCTTCGGCGGTTCTGTCTGTGTGACTGTTTTCTTTCGTGGGGTATGTTGCTTTTTCCCAGCCAGCACCGCACGGATTTCCGCTTCACTATACCCATCGCCCAGACGCTCATCCATACGGGCTACATTCTTCCAGCCGGGAGCTTTCAGCCGAATTGTTTTTCCCCGCTGTGTTACCTCGCAGCCCATTTCGGACAGTAGCTTCAGCAGTGCGTCAAAGTCTGCGGGCTTTTGCTCCAGCACCTGATCTATCATCACTCGCAACTGCTCTCGGTGAGAAGGCTTCGCCTGATCGCCCAGCCATTTGTTATAGCTCTTTCCGTGAGGTTTCGGATTTTCTACAATGGACAGTCCGTTTTCAATGCAGATGGTGTCACTTAACTGTCGGACTGCCTTGGTGCTGCCCCAAAAGTTTCGGAATTTCCGGTCATATTCTAAGCTGACCGATGACCAGATAATGTGATTATGAATGTGCGACTTGTCTATGTGAGTGCAGACCACAAAGGCATGATTACCCTTGGTGAACCGCTTGGCAAATTCCACACCCAGCCGGTTCGCTTCTTCCGGGGCGATCTCTCCGGGGCGGAAGGACTGGCGCACATGATAGGCAATCACATCATCCGCACCGCGCACTCGTCCGGTAGCGGCAATGTACTGCCGCTTTGCCAGAAGAAACTCTGCATCCGCAGTCCTGCTGTCACACGCATAGCCGGTAATGAGCCTGCCGTTATCTGTTTTCTTTGGATTGGTCACATAGTCGATGATGTCACTGATCGCCCGACTTTCTGTGCGGCCCTTGCCGACATGAAGCGGCATGATTCTTGTGGTTGCCATAGAAGGAACCTCCTTTCTCATACGCCGAGAAGATATTTTTTGATTTTTCATGGGGATTGACATATTTTCTAAAGTTGCATATAATAATAGTACAAGGTGGGCAACGGCGTGTGTCTGCCAAAGCGTTGAAGCATAATAGCGTACCGGGATGCCTTGTTATGCAGAGCTTTCAGTAGGGGTTGTGCAGTAACCTCAAACCGGAGTAGGCTGCAAAGCCGAAAGAAAATGCTCAAAGCCGCCTTGCATTGCAGGGCGGCTTTCTTTATGGACAGAGAGGTTTTATGGATAAATTACAAAAGTGTGGAAAAGCATTTGAAAAATTATTGGAGATACAGTATCGGATTATTATTGGCCGAAAGGGAAAAACCGTAGAGTTAGTGATTGGCTTTTCCAAATTGGACTTTCATCATCTGATGGGTCTTGGAAAACTAAAAGATTTGCGGATAGCAAAACAAAATCGTGGTTCTGTATTTGATGAAATCATAATCGGAAGCACCACCTATGAGACTTTAGCGAAAAGCCGTTATCTGCCTCAAATTGAAAATCGGTTTGAACCGTTGGCTTTGATTGAACAACTCTTGGACGATAACCGTTTGGTGTTCCGTTACAATGTAAAATTGAATCAGTTCTCTTTAATTGAAGCGGACTATTTATTATCAACTCCGTTGGAAAACAGCGATATTTACATTTTTATTGCGGAACACAAGGACACGGGAAAATATTTCTGTCGGTCTTTCTTCCCGAAAGAGAAGAAAGATTACACAGAGGGACAGCCGCGCTATACCATGCTCTATAAAGAAAAAAAGAATTTAACTACCGGAGAGACCATCATCCAATATGACCGTCTAACCCCGAAAACACAAGCATAATTTTCCGAATGATTTAAGGAGGTATAACCCAATAATGCAACCAATTTCTGTTGAAGCGTTTGCCAGTATGGTCATGAAGAATAATAAAGGCTATCGAAAAAAGGAACTGGTAAAAACGCTGAATGACACACTTACTGCCAAGAAAAACGGTGCAAAATGTATGATCTGTGGTGCGCCGATTTGGGCGGCGGGAAGTGCCATTACTGGTAGCAACCTATGCTTTACCTGTACAACAGGTGAAGCAAATGACAGCGACGATTATGAGATAGAGTAACAGGGTATCGTGGAAAATCCCGACACCCTGTTGCTCTTATTTATTCTCTGATAGTACATCGTGCTGATCTGCCGTTCTAACTGTCGGATGCTCCACGCAGACCTTAAGCATTCTTCCACTTAAAAGGTTCGTGTCTGTTCATCTGCTACACGCATCAAAAGGCGATAATGTGACCAACTCAATTCAAGACACAGTGTGTCTCGAATTGGGAATGTACAGTAGAACTGCCTCATCTTGCGAATATTTGATTTGTCAAAACCTTTTCCAAACTCATCAGTTAATTTCGCTGAAAGATAGTCCAACAAATAAATCGGCAGTGAGACTGAAAAACTGCCTGGATATTCAGAAACATATAAACCTAAATTTTTCTCGCCAGCAACAGATTTCAGAGCTATTTTGAAAAATGTGAATTACAACTTAGAGGGTGTCATCCACCAAGTTACCCACCAAGATGCTCCTTACTTTCGTGCTACCATCCTGCACGAATGTAGCACCAAAGTAAGGACCATTTCTTCTAAATCAACTATATACCCAATCCTGAATGGCAAATTTCAAATTCTGCACCTTGCCCAGCAGCCAGATCGCAGCCAGCGGCAACCCCATCGGGCTAATCAAAAATGCCATGACCAGCAAAATCACTCCATTCTGTGGGGAATAGGTAATAAGCACAGCCACGCCAAGCAGAGCAATTACAGTGCTGAGCAGACCAAGCACTAAACCGGATATGTAGATCAGCCCCGTGCAGAGCCAGACAAAAAGCGTCAGCACCAAAATGACCGGTGCGGTTACGATCATCAGTAGGCATTTCAAAATCTTCATTCCAGTTCCTCCTTCCAACGCTCCAGATACCGTTTGCACAGGGCATCCGCTTCTCTCTCATCATCTTCCGTCACTTCCCGTTTGCCTTTGGTCAGTTCAATCTCCAGATAAGTCCGGTAATCATCAGCTAAGAGGTCGAACAGTTCCTTGGGAGTATGGCACACCTCGCCGGTGCAATAGTGAAAGTTCTGGTCAAATTCAACCCTTACACATCCGTGACGGCTGATATAAACTTCGATGGTCTCGTCTGCGGCCAGGTAGTCCGCAAAAATCTCCAACACTTTTTCAAAGGTCAGCATCTGTTTTCCACTCCTTTGCTACGCTTCTTATTCTACTCATATTATCCGGTACAGACAGGCAAAAGACAAGGATACCGGCAAAAAGAAAAAGCGGAGGGAGGTGCGGCGAAGAAACGCCGTTCCTCCCTCCGCAAATGGAGTATCTATCCCTGTTATGAAAGTTTAGAAAGCTGGGTAAGGATTTCCTTCACACCCTCCCATAACTGTTCCTGCCGCTGGGATATATCCTCCAAGTCAGCATCATAAACCCGCCCCGTCTCATGCACTTTGCGAGTCAGCTGATTCAAGTTATTGCTGCTTCGGCGCATCAGGGAAACCAACTCCTTCAGCTCCGGCAGATCCAGCTTGACCACATATCCATCCAGCGCCATTTTCCGCAGATAAGCACTCAAATTTTCTGTCCCGTATTGCTGCATCTTTTGATGGATCAGCTCCAGTTCCTCTGCGGACACCCAAAACAAAACTGGAACATCCCGCTTTCGCTTTGCCATGGTTATCTCTCCGGCTCCCGTTTCTTCGGGGCGGCAGGCTTATGGGCAGGCAATTCCTGCTTGAGCTTTTGCAGGACAGAGCCTTTTTCTTTCTCCTGAACAGACTTTCGAGCCTGTCTTGTAAACAGATCCACCAGTCCCGGATTGACCCGATCCACTACCAAATCGGCACATTGCTGAGAAGTAGCACTATCCTCCGGCATTGGAATGGTCTTTGCCCATGCTTTGTTATCACGAGAAATCCGCCCATCTGCATCCTTATGCTGAATGGTATTGGCGAGAATAAAGTTCATTCGCTCCGGTCCGAATTTCTCCATGACCTCCTGCACCGCAGAAGCGGTATCCAGTCGGTTGTCTCCGTAGTGGGCGCTGATCGCCTGCTCAATGGCAACTTTGCAAGAAAAATTTGCCTGGTCAGAAAGCCAGTATGCGTCTGTTTCTCCATGCTTGGACGCGTATGCGGCAGAATGAAGATAAACCAACAACGGATTGAGTTCCTCCGGCTCCCTGCATACCTCATTGGCCCGACTTTCAATGCTGTCCCTGATCACATCCATATAGCCGGTCTCCAGCTTGTCAAAATAGCGGTACACATCTTCCAGCGGTGAAGGAGATTCTAAAAGTGCCTGGGCTTGGGTATCAGTCAGCACCAGTTCCTCCATCGCCATCACAATGTCCTCGCGAACTGTGTACTCATAGGCATGGTTTAAGACTTCTTCCGGGGGCTGGCTTTTCAGCCAGTCCCTGTATTTGTCCTGCTCGGCAGCCATCTTTTCATAAAGGGCTGTATTTAGATCGTTGGTATTCATGTTATCGCACCTCCTCATGTTGTTTTGGTTTCTTATCGGTACTGCGGGGCGGCACCGGGCGTTTCAGATGATCCAGCACCGAAGGCCGTGTGCTTTTGGCAACAACAGCTTCAGCGTGTGCCGGTCCCTTTCCGTCGATGTTGAGCAGGGTATCCAGCTCCACCAGACGGGCGTTTTTGCTTCTCAGTTCTTCTTCATAAAGGAATGGCTTTCCGACTTCCTCCTTTGCGGCAGCCTGCTGCTGATAGAGGTTATCCAGCTGGGCCTTTGCCGCCTCCAGACGCTGCGGCATCTGGGCGAGGGCATTGTCGATACGGGTAAGATTTCCGCGAGGGTCTGTACCAAGGGTTGCCCGGTGGGTCATCTGGCCTTTCAGCAGGAGCGTATATTCCTGTTTCCAAGCGGAAAACTCCACGGACATGGCATAGCCCCGGTAGCTGCCGATCTGCACCGGATCGGAGGTTTTGACCTCCTTGCAGGCATCCAAAAGGGCAGCACCGGCGTTCTCCTTATCGGTCAGCAGGTCTCCACGGATCTCCATACCGGCAAAGCCGTCCTCCGGGTGTGGGTGAGCTGCCAAAACCTCCAGGTCAGATTCAAAGCCCTTGATAAAGCCCTTGTGCTTTTCAATCTCCTCCGGGAAGTATTTGAGCAGCTGGTCCTCCAGACGATACTGCTTGCTCTGGTGGTCGGCTTTCATCAGCTTCAGGCGGGATACCTCCACATCCAAATCCATACGCTCCTTGATGCGGGGATCTCCGGCGCACAGGGCTTTAATCTCGGCAAAGGAAAGAGCCGTTTCGTCCACATCATCGCAGGAACGCACCGGCGATTTAGAAGTCATGATCTGGCTGATGAATTTCTGCTTATTCTCCACCGTCTGCCAGAGGTATGCGTCAAAGGTTCCTTCGGTCACATAGCGGTACACATGGACAAGGGGATTCTGGTTGCCCTGGCGCTCGATACGCCCCTTTCTCTGGGCAAGGTCTCCCGGTCTCCACGGACAGTCCAGGTCATGAAGTGCCACCAGACGGTCCTGCACATTGGTGCCTGCGCCCATCTTGGCGGTGCTGCCCAAAAGGACACGCACCTGACCGGTACGGACTTTAGAGAACAGCTCCTTTTTCCGCACTTCGGTGTTGGCTTCATGGATAAAAGCGATCTGGTCGGCAGGCATCCCCTGGGCAATGAGTTTCTGACGAATATCGTCATATACCGTAAAGACCGGTTCCTGCTCCGGCAGAGGCACAGCGCCTTCCAGTGCGTGAAGCAGTGGATTATCCAGCGTTTTCGCCGCCTTGCTTGCAGGAGCTTTTGCCTGCGGGGTAGAAATGTCGCAGAATACCAGCTGGGTTAATTTATCAGCTTCGCCATCCCGCCAGATCTGCAAGATGTTCTCCACACACTGATTGACCTTTGTTCCGGGTTCGTCAGGGAGCATCTGGTTGACGATTCTCTGGTCCAGCCCCAGCTTGCGGCCATCCGAGGTAATCTTGAGCATATTGTCCTGGGACGGGTCAACGGTTCCGCTGTGTACCAGCGATGCGCGCTCCGAAAGGGCCTTGACCATTTCCTGCTGATGTTCGGTAGGCTGCGCCACGATGTTGTGGTATTCCACCTCCGGGGTAGGCAGATTCAGCTGGTCGGCAGTCTTAATGTCGGCCACTTCTTTGAACAGGTTCATCAGCTCCGGCAGATTAAAGAACTTGCTGAATCTCGTTCTTGCCCGGTAGCCGGTGCCTTCCGGTGCCAGCTCCAATGCTGTGACGGTCTCTCCAAATCGGGAAGCCCAGCAGTCGAAGTGGGTCATGTTCAGCTCTTGCAAGCGTTCATACTGAAGGTAACGCTGCATGGTGTAAAGCTCGGTCATGGAGTTGCTGACCGGGGTGCCGGTGGCAAAAATCACGCCACGGTTTCCGGTGATCTCATCCATATAGCGGCACTTGGCAAACATATCGGAGGATTTCTGCGCGTCCGATGTGGAAAGACCAGCCACATTCCGCATTTTTGTGTATAGAAACAGGTTTTTATAGTTGTGGGCCTCGTCCACAAACAAACGGTCCACACCCAGCTGCTCGAAGGTTACCACATCGTCTTTTCGCCCCTCGGCTTGCAGCTTTTCCAGTCTGGCTTCCAGAGACTTTCTGGTACGCTCCAGCTGCTTGACGGTAAAACGCTCGCCGCCGCTGGCCTGCACCTCTGCGATGCCCTCGGTGATCTCGTCGATCTGCTCATAGAGAAGCCGTTCCTGACGCTCCCGGCTGATGGGGATACGCTCAAACTGGCTGTGTCCCATGATGATGGCGTCGTAGTCACCGGTCGCAATACGGGCGCAGAACTTTTTGCGGTTATGGGTCTCAAAGTCTTTTTTTGTTGTGACTAAGATGTTGGCGGAAGGATAGAGGCGCAGAAACTCCGACGCCCACTGCTCGGTCAGGTGGTTTGGAACCACAAAAAGAGATTTCTGGCACAAGCCCAGGCGTTTGGCTTCCATCGCAGCGGCCACCATCTCAAAAGTTTTGCCCGCGCCCACCTCATGTGCCAGCAGGGTATTACCGCCATACAGCACATGGGCGATGGCGCTTTTCTGGTGTTCCCGCAGGGTAATGGCTGGGTTCATGCCGCCAAAAGTGATATGGCTGCCATCATACTCACGGGGACGGGTAGAGTTCATTTCTTCGTTGTACTGGTGCACCAAAGTCTGGCGGCGCTCCGGGTCTCTCCAGATCCAATCCCTAAAGGCTTCCCGGATCGCCTGCTGTTTTTGGGCAGCCAGGGTGGTCTCCTTGGCGTTCAGCACGCGGCGCTCTTTTCCGTCTGCGTCCTCTATGGTGTCATAGATACGGACATCTCGCAGGTTCAGGCTGTCCTCTAAAATCTTGTAGGCATTGGCACGGCTGGTTCCGTAGGTGGTGTAGGCTGCCACATCGTTGTAGGATACGGAAGATTTCCCCTTGATCTGCCATTCAGCGGTAAAGGACGAATAGTTGACCTCGATACTGCGCTGGAGATAAAACGGGGTGTTGAAGGTCTCGTACATAAACTGCTGGATGTACTCTTTGTCGATCCAGGTAGCGCCCAGACGCACCTCGATCTCCGACGCATCCAGGTCTTTGGGCTGGGCGGCGGTAAGAGCTTCCACATTGACTGCATAAACCGGGTCCTGCTGTGCCGCTCGCTGCGCCTGACGCAGTTTGCGGCGTACATTGCCGGAAAGGTATTCATCAGCAGTCACATAATGGGGTGTGCCGTCTTTCTCCAACTGTCCCGGTACACGGAAGATCACGCCTTGCAGCTCTCCGGCCAGTTCTTCTTTTGTTTTTCCGGTAAGCTGGCTCATATAGCCCATATCCACGCAGGCTTTTTCCGAGATAGACACCGCCAGTGCTTCACTTGCCGTATCCACCACAGCCACCGCCTGATGGGGCTTGATGGTCCGTTTGGTGAACATATCCGCCTTGCGTTCCAGCTTTCCGTCCTCGTCGATGACTTCCAGCGCACAGAGCAGGTAATAGGAAGAATCGTCTGCATAGGCCAGACGGTTTGCACGATCATTGATGAGACCGTATTTGGCAGAAAAGCTGTCATAGAGGCTGTTCAGTTCTGCCTGCTTCTCCCGAATGGTGCTGTCCGGAACCGCTGCATCCATCTGAAGGTCGATCAGTTCCTGCACACAATCACGCAGTCCCACAAGACCTTTCACGCGGGCTTCTGCGGTGGCGTTGAGGTCAGGGCGCACCATACGGCTGTTTTCCCGGTAGTACACCTGCCCGTCTACAATGGCATAGGAATAGTTCTTCACATTGGGGTCGGCAGGAATGGAGGTGTCAATGGCTTCGCCTTCGCCCAGCTCCGGCAGCTCTGCCTCCTGATAAGTGCCATGAATATACTTCACCGCATCATGCAGCTGGTCGGAAAGCTCCAGTCCCTCGATGGGGTTCACGGTGTAATCCATACCATGAGCGGTGCTTACCGGCTCCTGTCTGCCCAGCACCATTTCCGGGTGGTCGATAAAATACCGGTTGATGGCAAACCCGTCCTCTGTCTGTCCGGTCTGGGTCCATTCCGGCACAATGTCCAACGGGCGGTCCCGCTTTTGGAGGAAGATGATGTCCGATACCACCTCGGCACCGGCATTCTTTTTGAACGCGTCATTAGGCAGACGGATAGCTCCCAGCAGCTCAGCACGCTGGGCAAGATAGCGGCGCACGGTGGAATCCTTGGCATCCATGGTATAGCGGGAGGTCACAAAAGCTACCACGCCACCGGGACGCACCTGGTCGAGTGCTTTGGCGAAAAAGTAGTTGTGAATACTAAAATTCAGCTTGTTGTAGGCTTTGTCATTGACCTGATACTGACCGAAAGGCACATTGCCGATGGCAAGGTCAAAGAAGTCACGCCTGTCGGTGGTCTCAAAGCCGCCTACTGTGATGTCCGCCTTGGGATAGAGCTGCTTTGCGATGCGCCCGGAAACAGGGTCCAGCTCCACACCGTACAGACGACTGTTTCTCATTTCCTCCGGCAGCATTCCAAAGAAATTGCCCACACCCATAGACGGCTCCAGAATATTTCCGGTCTCAAATCCCATACGGCCCACCGCTTCATAGATGGCCTGAATGACCGTAGGGCTGGTGTAATGGGCGTTGAGGGTGGAGCTTCTGGCGGCAGTATATTCCTCCGGGGTCAGCAGCTCTTTCAGCTGGGCATACTCTGAAGCCCATGCCGGTTTTTCCGGGTCAAAGGCATCGGCAAGGCCACCCCAGCCCACATAGCGGGATAGGACTTCCTGCTGTTCGGGGCTTGCCTGCTGTCCGGCAGCTTCCAGCTCTTTCAGCAAACGAATGGCATTGATATTTGCCTGGAACTTGGCTTTCGGACCGCCTTCACCCAAATGCTCATCGGTAATACGGAAGTTTTGTGCATTGCGGCGCAGGTTTGCCTTGTATTCCTCATAGGAGGCTTCCTCGGCAGCTTTAGCATTGGGGAAGGTCTGCCACTGGCCATTGACCTGAATGGAAACCGGGTGTTCGTCCAACATCTCCTCAAAGGTTTTCTCCGGCTCAGTCACAGGGGCTGGCGGCTCCGGCTCCTCAATATGCAGCCGTTCCACCACCACATCATAAGGCAGATTGTTCTTGTCGCCCGGATAGACGGCCACGGTCTCAGAAAGGAAAGTCGGGGATTCGGCAGCCGGTTCGGGGCGTTCCTGTCCAAAGCCATCCAGCTGACGGGCATACATCCCGCGCAGCAAAGGCGCAACCTCATCCCAGCGGAAATACAGCATAGCCAGACGCTTTTCCTCTGCATCCATGACTTCCAGCTCTATGCCCTGTGCCGTGGTACGGTAATCGGCAATATCGCCGGTCTCCAGATTCAGTGTCTCGATCTCACCGGAATAGGCTCTGCTCAGCCAGTAGGCGATCTCGCTGTTGCTCCTGCCGGATTGCAGCAGCGTGGAAATCTGCTTTTTATCCGCTTCATCCATCAGTCCATGAGCCAATACATCCCGCAAGTCCTGATCTGCCTTGTCCGGGTCAGTAGGAAGAAACTCGGTATAGTAAGCATTGCGGCGGTCTGCCCGAAGCAGCTGCTCGAACTGTTCTTTGCGCTCTGCCCGGTAGATGGGATATACCATCCCGGTGGGCAGAAGCTGTACGGTGTCCTCCCGCAGCTCGGTGATCTGATAGGCGTCATCCTCGATATACACGGTATCGCCCACGGCATAAACCGGGGCGGCAGGGTCATAGGAGGTTCTTTGCGGAGTTGGGCGGCGAACTGCATCATATTCCTCATCGGAAATGGAAACCTCGGAAGTCTGCTCTGTCTCGGCAGCTGCAATCTGCTCTGCATCTGACATCACCTGTTGGATAAACGGGTCATTGTCCAGTTTTTCCGGGTCTGCCACCTGTCCGTTGACGATCCCTCTTTCTTCCAGAGCTTCCCGGATGGCGATTGGGTCGATGTCGTCAAAACGGTCCTGTTCTTCTTCGGTATAGAACCGGTCCTCCTGAATGAGCTGGGCAATCCGGCGCTGTACCTTCGGCCAGGGCAGCTGCGTTTCCTCCGGGCTTCCGGCACGGACAACGAACAGGCTGTTGCTGCCACCGTATTCCTGAGCCAGCCATGCAGCGGTATCTTTCTCTCTTGCATGGTCTTTCATGTAGCGGACGACAGCGTGTTTACTCTCGATATTGCCGTTCCATGCACAAAGGGCAGTATCAATATCTTGCTGAGAAAGAGGGCGCAGAAGTTCATGGAGCTTTGGATAGGTTTCGTCGATCACTTCTTGGTGCAGACGCTGGCGGAACTCCGGTATATCCGAATAGAGGCGGATCAGCTCCATATCCTTAGAAGCAAGGACCGCACGGCGCACAGCGGCATTGCCCTCGATGACAGCATTTTCACGGTCAGAATGACCGCAGGCATTGCGGTATGCGGCATCCTCGGAAATGGCGGCAGTCACCACAGGCTTATACTGCTCAAACTGCTCCCGAAGGGTAGGCTTTGGCGTTTCTTCCTCCACCTCCGACTGCTGGGCTTGGATAGCATCTTCTTCTGCCTGTTCCTTTTCAGCCTGGATTTTGTCATACTGCGCCTGTTCCTGTTCGGTAAGATAGCGGCCTTTCTGGACAAGAGAGGTAATGCGCTTGGCAACCTTTTCCCAGTTCAAGTGAACATCCGGGCAGTCCTGCTTTTTATAGTGCAGTCCTTTCCCGTCGTGATCTTCGCCGCTGTGTGTTGCGCCGGACAGGGCATGAGAGCGTCCGCCAATGCCATACTCGTCTTTGAGGAATCTCACTTTTTCCTTATCCGTATGGTTTTCCATGAAGAACGCATAGATACGGCCTTTTCCTCCGGCAAAACTACTGCCGCCGGTCATGGCGGCGTCGATCTCATCCTCGGTAATGAAGTGCTGGACAGTTGGCACTTGGGAAAGGTCTGAAGAAAAGGTCCTGCGTGGCAGGTCAAGGTCTTTCAGGTTCTCCCAGATCTCCCTTGGCCTATGATAGTGAAAACGCAACAGGTCACGGTCCTGCTGATAGGCAGTCCAGAAGGCAGCGTATTCTTCCTTGAGTGTCTGGCGGAAAGCCGGGTCACTCAGCTGCTCCGTCAGGCGGCGGGTCTCCTCCGGGAACCCATTGCCTTTGATCTCTGACAGGCAGGACAAATATCCGGCTTCTCTGGCGTCCTCGCTGAGATCGTGATACAGATACCAGAGCTTTTCTGAAAGGAGGGAGCGTTCATAGCCTGCCGCTTCTGCAAGCTCCACATTGGAGGCAAACTGGCCGCTCTCCAAAAGCTCCCCGATACGCTCTGCGGCGCTCTCCCAGGAAATGACCTGGGCAGACCTGTCATAACGGACAGACTTCCCATGGGAAAGATGGATACCATCCTCGGCATACCATGCGCTCACACTGCCAAGGCCGTTGCCGCCGTGGTACAGCGTTTTCAGTATCTCGGCAATCTCAGCGGTGGTTTTCTGCTTTTCAAAGGCTGCAACCACACGCTCCCTCTGGCGGTCTGTATTGCCGCCCAAACGCAGCACATGGTCAATATCATTTTGGGCAAAAGAAAAAGCAGAGGATGTATGCGCTACATTCTCTGCTTCATCTATGGATTGGATCTGTTCCGCTTCGGAGAGGAACAGGTTTAGGGTCAGCTGTTGATAAGCTCCGCCATCAGGATTTCCTCGGCCTGGGCTTTGCAGGTGTTCATCAGCCCCACCCACTTCATGGGATCGCTGGCTTTCAGTTCCTCGGTGGCTCCCGCTTCCTTCGCCAGCTGGGGCATCATCTGCTCCAGTCTGCTCTGGGCGGTCTCGTCGATCTCCAGAAGGTGCGGGTACAGCTTCTCGCTCAGCAACATCTGGTTGTAGAGGATGGGACGGTGTTCCTTCAGGTAGGTTTTCCTCATCCTTCCGTACTTGCCCAGGGGTTTCTCCGGCTGCTGGCTCAGCTTCAGGTCGGGAATCAGATAGTCTCCGTTCTGGATATAGGTCATGGGATTGTTCATCTTGCTTGCTCCTTTCTTGGTTGGCTTCGCGCTCTGCATTTCGGACGGTAACGCCGATCTGCCGCAGCACCTGCTGGTTGATCTGGCTGACCGCTGTTCCCAGCGCCCCGATGGTGGACGGGGTGTTGAAATCAAAGATCGCCATGAAATCTTCGTGGTCGAAGTAGCGTTCCGGCTCCAGTCCACAGCGGGACATCAAAGCGTAAGTGATGCTGACGGTGGCGGCTGCCTTAAACTGCACTCCGATGTTATACTCATCATATTCCTCCAAAAAGGAACCGTCAACGATATAGAAGAAGTCCTGCTGATGCTCCGTCCAGTATTCCTCAGCCAGTTTTCCGGCTACCTCAGTGAGCTGTCCGGCAAGGTCATCACCGGAAACATCATAGGTGCGCTCCAGCATGACCTGCACGGAATCCAGATGGCGCTCCTCCAGCTGCCACAGCCAGGGAGTGCGGGAATGTTCACGGGTTCCGGTGTCGGAAATGTCAAAGACATAGCGCAGGCGGGGCCTGTCCCCGGAATCGTCCACCAGCGCGATCCCCTTGGAACCGCGCCTTACATACCGGCCCATCTTTTCATTCCACAAATCGTACTCTGCACAGGCGGTGGCGTCCGGTCGCTGGGCGTAGATCATCAGCTGTTCATGGAACGGGTACTTGTAAAGGCGGGAAGCAGTGGTGAGAAACCCTGCCCATTCCTGCCAGCTCCCCGTGAGCTGCGTTGCCACCTTGTCCGCCATCTGTGCATATAGTTCAGCTTTGGTTGGCATGGTGTTCTGTCCTCCTTTCGGTTTTGGGGTAAAAGAAAAGCAGGAAACCTAAATGATTTCCTGCTGGGTGAAACTGTGAATATTAAATTATTATTGGTTATACAAACTGCAATTTATCTTAGAAATTACAGCGATGTTATTTTGATAAACTTTCAAGAATTGAAATATCATGCTTATCTTTATCTCTTAATTCATAACCTGAATGGAAAACTTTTTGGCCTTTTAAAGATATACAAGGAATTGTTTTGCCTTCAAAAAAAACACTACCAAAGTAATCTTTTTCAAACTCATACCATCCACCCTCTAAATCAGCTTGTTTTGAAGTTCCGTCCTCATTTAAAACGAACGGGTGAATGTCTAAGTAACCAAGTTCATCACTATATAACTCTATTCTAACCGGTTTCCAGTCTGTATCAATTTTATAGCCCAGATTCAAAAGCACATTTAACAATTTTTCCGTATGTTGAGCATCAAAATTTATATCTATATCTCTATGAATTCTTGTTTGTTTACCAGCTAAAATATCTACACCCCATCCGCCATCCAACCAGTATGTAATTCCAGTATTTTCGAATAATTCTATTACTTTCATTAAATCTTCTTTTGTTGTTATTTCTTTTCTACCCATACAAAGTCTCCTTTACAACTTCTATATAATTGTTTAGTTAAGTCAATATCAATATCTAATTGCCAAGGCTCAAAATCAAAAATCATGGTCATCACACTCCTTTTTAAAATTCAGATTTGTTGCTTACATTATAGTTCATTCATCCCTCCAAGTATAGTGGGATTTTGTAAAGAATTGAGAGAAACCGCCTTCCCATCGAACAGTTTCTCTCACTATGTCATCCCGGCACGATAAATTTACTGTTCAAAATCCGGGTACAGCTCCAACTCGGCAAAGTCCTCATCGGTCATCGCACAAAGCTTCGTAAGGGCGCTGTCGGTCAGCTCTCTCAGTTCCGTTTCCTCCGGCGAAAGCTCGCCGCGCATTTCATGCAGGCTGTCAATCAGCCCGGTGCGGTTGCCGGTATTGTAAATGCACATCAGGTTCATTTCCTCAAAAGTAAAGTTTCCCATATCAAATCTCCCTTTCCGTACTCTTTTTGGGTGCTGTCTTTTTGTGTTCTGCTTTGGGCTGGCTTTTCAGCTGATCCACAACGGACTTTTTCTTTTCCCGTTCCTCCCGATGAACGGCATCAGCCAAGTCCATCAGGGAAATGGGCTGACCGCTTCGGGCCTGCTGTTCCAGCTCTGCCACCGTAGGCTCTTTTGCACCATTGTTGATGATACCGTCGATCATGCCGTAATCGTCCTCCACGGCCATCTCCGCATTTTTCAGCGGATTTTGCGGCAAGAATCCAGGGATCTGGGTAAAACCAACGCTGTCACAGTAATGACAGGATACCTTACCGTCCTGCTTGATCGCAACGATGTCACTGACGCTCATGGAGGGGCTGTGAAAGTCCACGGGTTTTTCCAGATTGAATTGCTGATAGAGTTTTTCCAGCTGCTCCGGCACAGTGCTAGACTCACTCAGCGGAGCGGTGTAGATTAGGTCATAATTGCTGCGGTCTATGGAAATATCAAGGGACTTTAGCCAGTCCAGATTCATAAAGCGCACATTCTGCGGATCGTCACGGCTCACCTGATAGATGGCAAAGCAATCTCTATTCTGGGAGAGAAATGCCTGTTCTCGTTCCTGCTGATGTTCCTGACGCTCCATGACCTTTTCATGGAACTGAGGGCTTTTCTCCCATTCCTCACGGTCCACACCGCAAAGACCGCCATGCTCCATGATCTCCTGTGGGTCAAACACCATGCTCTCCGTATTGTCCTCATGCAGCACATAGACAGTCAAACCGGCGGCATCCAGTTCCAGCGCCCGTTCTCTGGTAACAGGGAGCATCCCATCATAGGAGTATCCGTATTCCTGCATATCCGGTGTGGAGACCTGCTCATCGGGCATGGGGTATTCATCCAGTGCCTGCTCCTGTGCTTCCGGCAGTTGGGAAGAAGTAGCCATCTGACTGGCCTCTGCCTGCATCTGCTGATAGGCAGCTTCCTGCAAGGTCTCGATCATAGACAGGGGAGCGTGTCTGACCGAAGTGCTGTCCAAATCGTTGTCATCACAAATCTGAAGAACTGCCTTCATGCGGGAAAGCTCCGGCATATCCAGCTGACCGCCATCCAGCTCTTTCATGGATGCAACATCGTAAAGGGTGTAGTCCCAGCCGCTGTCACAGGGCTGGATATGAAGATAGGTGGCATCGTCGATCAGAAACAAAGCCTCCTGCTGGTTGGCGTCCGCCCCCAGCACCTCCATTTCCGGCATGGCCGCAGCCAGTTCCTTTACCGCTTTCTGTACCAGCGGATTGTCACGGTAATAGTCGATTGCCTGGATGGTATCCAGGTCAATGGTCTGCCCGGTCAAAATCGGAAACGGTCCTTCATAGTCGCTTCCGTCTTTCAGCTCAAAACCAATTCCTTTGATCCCGTTCATTCGCTCTGCCGGAATTTCCTGATAAATGCGAACCGCTTCCTCCAAAGACAGGTTATCGTGGTATTCTCCGAGGTTTGGAAACTCCATGCACTCTGCTACATAGTAGGTTAGATTGCCGGTCGGCTGCTCTATCGGGGCGGTTTCCGGCTCTGCCTTTGCATTGGGGTCAATTCCACGCTCTTTGCAGATTTCCTTATAGTGGCGCTCAATGTCTGAGATCAAAGTGCCGGAGGTTTTGTTGATGGTCTCCAAACTGGCTCTCAGCTCTTTCAGTTCCTTGCCCTGACTCCAACTGGCAATATAGCCAAAGCTGTTTTCTCCTGTCTCAATTCCAAAATATTTGCAGACTGCATAGGAGATGCTTTCAGCCTCCACTTCTTCCGTGTGACGGTTTTTGATTGCCTGTTTTTCTGCGGTTGCATCTTCCTCAACTGCAAGACGCCATTCAAACTGATTTTCGTCCACATAGCGCCAATCCATATCAGAAGCAAACTGTTCGGCTTCTTTTTCTGTGGCAAAATCCAGCTTGAAATCATGCTTGGTTCCACCTTCACTCTCCAGCACAACCTTCCATGACGGTAGCATTTCATATTTTTTAGGGTCATGGAGCTTGCTGTGAGCAATCTCGTGAACCGTGGCCGAAACCGTCTGCACCTCGCTCATGCCCTGACGAATGGCAATTTTCTGATGATCAGCAGAAAAATAGCCGTCCGTATCGGCGACCATTGCTTCAAAAGTAATCGGTACCGGTGCACTGCGGCGCAGGGCCTCCATGAATGCCTCATAATTTGGCACATTGCCGGAAAGGGAGGAAGCAAGCTCCGGCAAAGGTTTCCCGTCGGTCTGACTCACATCAAAGACCTTGACAGGGCGAAACATGGGAATCTCGATTTCTTTTTCCTCTGTGACGATCTTTCCGTCTTTATCCAGAATCGGAGCCTTGGTATCTGGGTCCAGCTTCTGCTCCTCGATTTTCTTCTTGTACGGTGTTGGGGCGATGATGGTAATGCCATGCTCGCCCTTTTTTACATGACGCTCAAACTGGTCTTTCCACTTATTGTATCCGGCTACCAAAGTGGCGTCCGGCTTCTGCATATAGATGAGCATAGTGTTGTTTACCGAATAGCGGTGAAATCGGGACATGACGGACAGATAACGCATATACTTTTCGCTTTCAAACAATTCTTTGATACCCTGCTCGATGCCATCTGTGATTTCCCTTAGCCGTTCTCGATTGGTGGGTTTGTTCTCAGCCATGATTTTCAATCTCCTTTCCAAGTGTGTGATTTCTGCTGTGTGTTCCGCAATCCATGCCTTTTGTTCTTCTTCACTTTCATAAAGGAAAAGGTCCAGCAGGTACTCTACATAGGCTTTCTTCTGGATTGCTTCCACAAAGCGGGGGTGCAGTTCTTCCTCCAGTGTCCTGGGAGAACGGTCGGCTTCCCATTTTTTCAGCAGATAGTAGTAATCGGACAGTACGCGGTAACAGCGCTGTCGATCCTCCCGAAACTTCTGTGCCTCGTTTTTTTGCCGGACATATCTCCTGCGGGGCGGGGCCTGACTGTCATAGATCAGGCCAAAGTCCTGTGCCAGTTTCTCCGCCGCTTCTTTTGGGGAGAGGTCAAAGAGCTTTGCGGTAAAGTCGATCACATCCCCATCTGCACCGCAGCCAAAGCAGTGGAACCGCTGGTCTACCTTCATGCTGGGGTTCTTATCATCGTGAAAGGGACAGCAGGCCATGCCAGTTCGACTGACTTTTATCCCGTAAAACTCTGCCGCTTCTCTGGTGCTGACCGACTGCTTGACCGCTTCAAATACATTCTCTGCCATGTGCCTTTAACTGCCGGACTTTCTCACAGGGGGCTGGTATCCGGCGGCTTTCGCCCGTTCACTGGCAGCTTTGCGACGCTCGGCGCTGTATGGCTCCCGGACTGATACACACCGCTTGGGGACGGTAAAGTTATGGGCGTCCTTTCGGGTGATCTGGTCGGGGTGCTTTTTTGCCAGCAGTTCCAGCTTCTCCATCAGACGGGGATCGTGGGTGTAGACCTCAGCCATTGGTTCTGCCTGGTTATAGAGGAGAATGGTTTCCCGTTCCACTAAAGAGAGCTTCATCGACTGCCTCCTTTCCGCTGGTCAAATTCCAGCTTGAAGTTGGCATACTGTCCATCGTCCTCCAAAACCACAGTGGCATCGTAGGTCTTGCCGGTTTTCTCCGAATATAGCCCCGTCACACGGACACAGCCATCGTTCAGCAGCGCAGACACCACAGCTTTGGTCGGCTGTTTTTTCTTGGCAGCCCACCATTTGTTATTTTTCCAGATTGCAAATTTGCAAGAATCATTCTGACAGAAGAAGCCTTTTTGCAGTTCTGCCACTTCACCGCCGCAGCGAGGGCATTTGCCCACCACCTCGTGGGGCGGAGTGAACAGGTACTCAGTTCCCTTGATGACCTGATAAGTTCCCACCAGGTCTCCCAGCATAGTGCTGATCCCGTCCAGAAACTCCTCCGGGGCAAGCTGCCCGCGCTCGATCTCGCCCAGGCGGTACTCCCACTCGGCAGTCAAAAGCGGCGATTGCAGCTGTTCCGGCAGAACGGTGATCAGGGAGACTGCATCGTGGGAAGGGAGAAGCTGCACCGTTTTCCTGCTCTTTTTTCGTTCCAGAAAACCGGCAGATACCAGCTTTTCCAAAATACCGGCACGGGTGGCCGGTGTCCCCAGACCTTTTCTCTCGGCATCCTCCGGCATATCCTCTTTTCCGGCAGTCTCCATCGCGGACAATAGGGTGTCCTCCGTAAAGTGCTGAGGCGGACTGCTTTTGCCTTCTTTGACGATTGCCGCAGCAACCGAAAGGGTCTGTCCTTCGGTCAGCTCCGGCAGGGCTTTCTCTGCGCCCTCTTTTTTCGGCTCTGCATCTTTCATTTTGGCACGGTAAGCGTCCTCCAGTGCTTTCCATCCGGGGTGCTTCACCGTTTTTCCTTTGGCGGTAAACTCCCCACCGGCACACGCTGCAATCACAACGGTTTCCGAATAGATATGGGGCTGGGCTACGGCGCACAGCAGACGCAGGGCCACCAGCTCCAGCACCGCTTTTTCTCCCGCAGGAAGGGCAGAAAGGTCTGCATCCTTGAGATTTCTGGTAGGGATTACTGCGTGGTGGTCGGTTACTTTCTTATCGTTGATGACCGTCTGCGAATCACAGGTAATGGCGATCCCTTTGCGAAACGGCATAGCATTGGCAACCAGATTCACCAGCACCGGCAGGCTGTCTGCCATATCACCGGTCAGATAGCGGCTGTCAGTACGGGGATAGGTGCAGAGCTTCTTTTCATACAGGCTTTGCAGATAGTCCAGGGTCTGCTGGGCTGTAAATCCAAGCAGGCGGTTGGCATCTCTTTGCAGAGTAGTCAGGTCATAGAGGGCAGGCGGCTTTTCGGACTTTTCCTTGCGCTCCACCTTTTTGATTGTGACAGCTGCACCCTGACAGGCTTCTTTCAGCTGCTCGGCAGCGGTCTTATCCGCCATGCGCTCCCCGGATACGGTAAGACCGGGCAGCTCCAGCGCCACGGTATAAAAGGGAACCGGCTTAAAGGTGTCGATCTCAGCTTCTCGCTGGACAATGAGCGCCAGCGTTGGGGACATAACGCGCCCGATGTTGAGGGTGCGGTGGTACAGCACGGAAAAAAGCCTTGTGGCATTGATCCCCACCAGCCAGTCGGCCTTGGCACGGCAGAGGGCAGCATCCCGAAGCCCGTCATAGTCTGCACCGGGGCGCAGGTTTGCAAAGCCCTCCCTTATGGCGGAGTCCTCCATCGAAGAAATCCAGAGCCTTTTCATCGGCTTTTGGCAGCCTGCCAGCTCATAGACGCTGCGGAAGATCAGCTCGCCCTCGCGTCCGGCATCACAGGCATTTACTACCTCCGTCACATCCGGGGCGTTCATCAGCTTTTTGAGAATATCAAACTGCTTTTTCTTATCCTTTCCCACTACCATCTGCCAATGCTCCGGCAGAATAGGCAGGTCATCATATCGCCACTTGGCATACTTGGGGTCATAGCTGTCTGCATCTGCAAGACCGGCCAGATGGCCCACGCACCAGCTGACACGCCAGCCGTTGCCCTCCAGATACCCGTCCTTACGGGCGGTTGCACCGATTACCGCAGCCAAACTTTGTGCAACCGATGGTTTTTCAGCAATCACCAGCTTCATATTCTTCAACCTCCCATTCTTCCCGCACAGGCGTGTGCAGTTTTTTCTCTATGCTGTTTTCCTCATCCAGTAGCAGGTTATAACCAAACCGGTAGTCATAGCGGTACAGTTTCCCCAGCAGGTCATTGATGATGATGCGGCAAGCCAAAATGACACGGGTTTTATCCACCTGCATCAGCTGGTAGCGTTGATAATTGCTGTAATATTCTTCATGGCGGTGGGTATTGCGGACAGCATCTTCAAGCAAACTTTCTACTGCATCCTGACAACCATTTTCTTTTTCCCCTTCCATGCAGTTCAGAAGTTCCATCATCAAAGGAAAGCTCTGTTCATCCATAGGAGCTTCTGCTGCAAGAAAACCGATCAGGGCAGATAAGAGCAGACGGGCTGCTGTCTGTTCCCGGTCCGTCAAAACAGACATCGTTTTCTCCGCATTTGGCAGAATCTTATCTTCCACAAAATCTGCCGCGTCACCGGAATAAAGCTGACGGATAGAATCTATGGACAATGAAACTGTCACAGTATCTAAAGAGAAATCAAAGGGGTCATCTTTATTTGGCTTTCTCCGAAGTTTGTTTAACATAGTAGAAAAAACATCGCCGCCAAAATACACGGCGATCACCAGCAGGTCAAAAACAGCAATCAGCTTGATAAATATAATCAGAACACTCATTTTTTTCGTTTCCTTTCTTTGAGCCAGCGTTCCATCTCACGATGGCAGATACCTACGCAGGGGCTTCCATAACTCCCACAACCATAGCAGGGGTGGTTGTGGGATAAAGAAGGAGGACGGGAAGTTTCCTTCCCGCCCTCCGGCCTGCGTGTCATCATGCGTTCATAGGGACTGTCTGTGAAACGGGTCATTTCACGCTGTCCTCGTCATCTTCTTCTGCGCTGCCCCCGTCAGCATCCGGCTCGTCCGACTCCTCATCCTCGGTTTCCCATTCCTCGGAATCTTCCTCGCCATAATCATAATCGTCCAGACTGTCATTGCCCTTGGTCTTTGGCTTGTTCTTAACAAGTTTCAAGTAGGCAAATACGCCACCTCCGCCCAGCAGAGCCAGCAGCAGGACCAGCGCAGCCGGGTTCAGTCCGGCAGGCTTCTCTTTTTCCGGCTCCGGTGTTTCTGCCGGAGGTTCCAGTGCTTTTCCCGTACATTTACTCTTATCAGTTACACAGACCGGACAGGCCATATTGACTGCCCCTGCTTCACATTTCTTCGTGCAGCCGCACACCGCAGGCGGCTCCTCTTTAGGTTTTCCATCCTCCATCAGCGCCATCAGGTCCGCTTCATCCACCTGGTTCAGAAAGTGAACAGCAGTCTTTTTATCCTCGTTGGCCCTGTCGATCAGGATATAAAAATAGTTGCCTGCCTTGGTGGTAACGGTAATGAGCTGCTTGTTGCCACCAAAATCATCCACCAGAGCAGCATTGCCATCCGGGGTCAGCGGAGGCGCTTTTTCGGGTTCTTCCACCACCACATTGCTGTCATTGGTGGTATCCTCTGCCGG
>ERZ894240.771-NODE-771-length-26950-cov-10.137795_pt1 | contig 26950 bp, 11 predicted proteins | sample MGYA00380298_ERZ894240 | MGnify/ENA primary metagenome ERZ894240 (study PRJEB32331, sample SAMN06328419) | human gut metagenome | biome: human gut microbiome; feature: stool | host: Homo sapiens | collected 2014-06-27 ... | reverse complement strand
ATATGCACAACTTTTTAAACATCAATATATTATCTTTTTAATTCCGCCAACGGGTGAAGAATATTTAATCGGAGCCATATCTTTTTCATTGATAATATTATCTCCGTTTAAGTCTTTATAGATAAAATCACCCGGACGCGGCATTCCTCCACCGGTCTCGTACAACAATCCGCTTTTAGCTACATCATCATTCGTATTGAAAAATCCGGATCCGTCTTTACCATGTTCCAAATCAACCGAACGATCGATCACATATCCCCAGTTTTGTCCTAAAGAAAATCCGGTATCACGATATCTGTAAGCATAATCTTTTGCCAACATAGCTTCGTCGGCCGAAATCACCTTATTTTTAGTATAAGAAAAGTTCCCACTGATATTAGCACTTAAGTGCTGAGTGAAATATTTTTTATAAGAAAGAGCAACCTCAAAACCTTTATTATTGATCTCTCCCATATTGACCCGCGGTAATTGACTTTGAGTCAGACCCACTATAACCGGCACTGTTTTTCTCGCTATAAGGATATCGGTTCGATTTTCAATAAAGTAGTCGAATGTCAAATCCAAATCTTTCAACAAAGTCAAATCTATTGCATAGTTTTGTTTCCAGGCTGTCTCCCAATGGATATTTTTATTTCCTAACATTTTCTCGGAAATTTTTCCTCCATTTCCAAGTGATATAATATGGTTTACATCCACATGATAACTAATGTTATCCAAATACAGGAAGCGTGTTCCACCCAGACCATCATTTCCTACCTTGCCGACAGAAGCTCTTAGCTTTAATTTAGAAATGATCCCGTTTTCACGCAAATTTGCCATAAACGCCTCATTTGAGATGACCCAACCTAATGAGAATGCCGGGAAAAAGCCAAACCTCTTGGACGGTGCAAACTGTTCCGTCCCATTATAACCCATATTTACTTCCATCAGGTAACGACTGTCAAATGCGTATGTTCCGCGAACTGATAATCCTACCATATTATAAGGAATGTCTCCACCGTCAGCTTCACGCAAGTCCCTCTGGAAAAGCACCATTGCAGTCACGTCATGTTTTTCATTAAATGTCCGGTTATAATTCAACTGCATTTGCATATTCAAGAACCAATTGCTACTTGTGCTACGCCCCAGGCTCAATTGGTCATCTTCCTCATTATCTCCGTCAAAAGTATATATCGGTTCATCCAATCCGGATGGATGACGCTCATATTTATAAGTAACAAATCCTTTTAAAGCAGAAGTTATATTATTACTTCTTGACTCAAACGACACCAGACCTTTTGCGTTTAACCCCTTTGTAATAAAGCCAAGATCAACATTCAACGTACCAATGGCATTCACTCCCGAACGTGTCTGAAGTGAATATCCGCTACGATTCATATTTCCATACCCAGACTGTAGTGTCTGAGCCGGATCATGAACGACCTGTCCTGCCCTAACTTCGTGAACCAATACATTTCCCTCTGCATCTGTTCCATTTTCACGTACATTAAATCCGGCAACTGTAAGAGGTCCGGGTGATGTAGGACGCGCAGTTATCGCATCCCCCCACAATGCTTCCTGAACACCATTCGTTCCGTTTACCTTCTCAATGAAGCTTGACAAGTCAAAGGATGCCTTCACTCTGCTATTGAATGAATAGTCTATATTGGAACGGAAATTGTACCGGTTCATCTTTGCCTGAGGATCATATCCGAGTTGCGATTTCGGTTCGGTATTATACATACCTCCCTGATATACATAACCTGCATTTATAAAGTATTGCAATCTTTCCGAGCCACCCGAAATATCGACATTCGCTCTTACCATTGATGCATAATCTTTAAAATAAATACTTTGCCAATCGGTATTCGGATACCAATACCGGTCACTCACACTGGAAGGTCCCGAGCCATCACGCCAAGTATCGAACTTCGCTATTTCCTCAGCTGAAAATTCAGGAGCAGCCCCCTCATTAGCACGTGCCTCATTAAGCATTCTTACATAATCCCAGGAATCGCGACGGGTAGATTTTCTGGCAAACGACTGCATACTGTAAGCTACGGAAGGGTTGACAGACACCTTTCCTTTTTCCCCTCTTCGGGTAGTTATAAGAATTACACCATTGGCTCCGCGAACTCCAAACACAGCAGTAGAACTTGCATCTTTTAATACCGTTATGGCTTGTACCTCATTAGCATCTATTTCCCGAATGCTCTGCCGTGGAATACCATCCACAAGAATCAACGGACTTTTATCATTATAGGTAGCAGCTCCACGCAAAAACAGAGTTACATCATCTTTACCCGGAGCACCGTTAGATTGGATTGTTGCCAATCCAGGAAGTTTTCCTGCAATTGCTGCCGTTATATTCGGTGCAGCACTCTTTTTAATATCTTCAGAACCAATCGAAGCAATGGATCCTGTCACTGTAACTTTCTTTTGAGTACCATATGCAACTACAACAACAGCATCAAGTGACACCGCCGATACTTGCATTACAATCTTTACCTTAGAAGACTTTACAGGATACGTCATCTTCTCATATCCTATATAACTAATTTCCAGAACAGGATTAGGTGATGAAAGTTTCAAACTGAATACACCCTCATTATTAGTTATGGTAGCGTTATTCGTTCCTTTTTCTATTACTGTAGCCCCAATCAGACATTCTCCGGTTTCATCCACTACCACACCGCTTACATTTTTAATTTCAGCATATACTATTGCCGGAGCGAATAATATAAGTCCAATAAGCAAACAGACTCTACGTAGATGTTTCATTCGAAATTTAAATCTTTCAGAATTCATATACATTAAATTTTTCGGTTATTTTTTATTGTGCAAAGTAAAATAGTTATAAAATAAGTCATGTTGCTATTCGTTCTAACAATTTATATATTTGTTCCAAACTTATATTGGCTGTGTTTATTAGCGAACAACACAACTAAAACTTCCCGATATACAGACTATCGGAAACCATTATTTAAAAACCTTCTGAACAAATTCTGTAAGGTAAATACGCCAATTCAGCCAACCATGTCCTCCACCTGTTTCAAAATAAGTATAAGGGTAATGGTTCTGATCTAAAAATTTTCGATAATCACGATTCGGTCCATATAGAAAATCTGAATTACCAATTCCAATCCAATACAACTTGGGCTTCTTGTCAAATTGTATCTTCAGTTTAGCCTCAGCGTTATTATAAATATCACTGTATACGCCTTTTTCGGGCGTAATGGCAGCCGAAAACAATCCGATATAATCAAAAACATCCGGATACTGAGCAGAAATAAACTTAGCATGATACCCGCCCATCGATAATCCGCAAATAGCACGGTGTGACTTCTTACGATATGTCCGATAATGCGTATCAACATAGTCTACAATATCGGGAAATGAACTTTCGAATGTCCCTTCCATTGTTTTTGGCAAGTCGGGTGTCGGAGGAATAAAACCAAGTGAAGATTCTCCGGGAGCTGCTTCCTGAGCCACATTCCCATTAGGTATGACCACAATCATAGGTTTCGCCTTTCCGGCAGCAATCAGATTGTCTAATATCTGGGTAGCCCGTCCCAAAGCCATCCATGCTTCTTCATCTCCTCCCGTACCATGTAACAAATACAGTACGGGATATTTTTTATTAGAACCAGCATCATAACCGGCAGGCGTATAAACTATAAGCCGGCGTTTCATATTCAAAGTCGGACTATTATACCATAAACGCGATACTGTTCCATGAGGCACTGCATTTACCTTATAAAGATTTCCGGGATCACCTCCCACAATAAAAATATTCATTATTGTCGAGACATCACGAATCATATATACATTAGATGGATCCAACATTCTCACCCCGTCGACGATAAAAAAATAGCTATACAATTCTGAAGCCAATGCATCAGGAGTCGTAAACTCCCAGACTCCATCTTCATTTTTCTTCAGGTCCGCACTTCCGGTAGGAAAACAATCACTCCCAATTCTCACCTGAGCTACATGAGCTGGAGTCACCAAACGAAAAGTAACCCGGTTATCATCATGAATTTCAGGAGAAACAACGGCTTTCCCTTGAGCGAATAATAGCATGCAAACCATTAAAGCACTCGTTAACAAAAAAAATCTTCTCATATTTATTATTTTAAATCTTAATTACGCAATAAGCAGACATTACTTCTCATTTGAATACACTTATTACTTTCGCATAATTGTATCCATATTTATCATAAACCTGAGATAAATGTTTTAACCGCTGTAGGAAATCGCAATAATTCATCCGTTCGGACACTGACCATTGAACCTCAGACAAAGCTGCAAGTCTGGGTAACAACATGAATTGAACTCTATTGAATGTTGGTATATATTCCGTCCAAACATTTGCCTGAACACCTAATATATGAGATAACTTTACTGCATCAATCCCTTCGGGAATCGGATTTAAAGCATACACTTTGTCTATTGGCGTTACTTTCTCCTGATCATAATCAAAATAGCAGTGTGATGTCGGAGAAAGTATGGCATCATGCCCTTGATTGACTGCCTCAATAGCACCATTCATACCACGCCAGGAATGAACTGTCGCATTCGGACCTAACCCGCCTTCAAGTATCTCATCCCAACCAATGACTTTACGTCCTTTCTTTGCCAGGAAATTCTCTATCGATACCATTATATAGCTTTGTAATTTCTGTTCAGCTGAGTGTTTTGAATCCGGCACTATTCCCAATTCTTTTATTTTATCCTGGCATTTTTGACATTTTTGCCAACGTTGTTTGGGACATTCATCGCCACCGATATGAATATATTCTGATGGAAACAAGTCTACAATTTCGGAAAAGACATCATATAAGAAGCGCATTGTTTCCTGCTTTCCGGCACACAATACATCTGCCGGTCCGCCCCATACTTCACATACTTTATACGGACCACCCGTACATCCTAATTCCGGGTATGAAGCTAATGCTGCAGCTGTATGCCCCGGAATATCTATTTCAGGAATAATAGTAATATACCGTTCTTTTGCATAGTTTACTATATCGCGTATTTCTTCTTGCGTGTAAAATCCACAATGGGGCTTACCATCTCCCGTAGTTTGTGAGCGGCAAGAACCAACAGAGGTCAATTGAGGCCGCGACTTTATTTCAATCCTCCACCCTTGATCATCCGAAAGATGCCAATGAAATCGATTTACATTATGAAGTGCTATAATATCTATATACTGTTTTATCGAATCTGCCGGAAAGAAATGCCTTGCAACATCAAGATGTACTCCCCGGTAACCAAAGCGGGGACTATCTTCTACCTTACCCGATGGAATCTCTATTTTATTGGCTTGTACAACCGGTAGTGCTTTCCGTAACGTCTGCATCCCATAAAAAACTCCTGCTGAAGAATTTCCTGTTATACGTATTTCTTTCTTGTTGACGGTCAAAGTATATTTTTCCGGATTACCGGATATATCTTTTTCCAATACAAGTTTTATCACATTGTTTTTCTGTTGTTTATCAGTCAATTTTAGTGTAAGACCTGTAATATCCAAAATATACTGTTGAAGAAATGAAGCATTATGTTCTTGACCCTCTTCATAATATATCTTACTTCTACCATTCAGAATGAATGGGGCGGACGAACCGACTTCAACTATTTGTGGAATGGGTATCACATTAAAATTAGCTTTCGGCTCAATTGCAAATACACTATTTAAACCGGCAAATAACAATATAACTGCTATGATTATACTTTTCATAAAATAGAATTATTGATTATCAACTTTGAATTTATATACTCCTTGTGGAACTTCGACCACGTAATATCCGTCTTGCAAACCTGAGAATTTGATTGTATCAGAGGTTCGAACCGATATGTTACTCTCAGTCACTTTCGAACCAACACTCGAGGTTACCGGAATATGTATCGTTGCGGTACTTCCTACCGGGACTGTCACATTCATTTCCAGGTTATTGCCAATTTGTTTAATCTCAGATATTACTTTTCCATAAGGTGTAATATGGGAATAGTAAATATCGGGGAGCTGTTTATTCAGAATTGGTTTTATAATAATATGTTTATATCCAGGTTTATCCACATCCGCATTCACTCCGGCAAGTATTCTGTAAAACCAGGTAAGCCCTCCTCCGAACATCGGATGATTATGAGAATCTCTTCCGTTCCATTGTTCCCATGTAACAGTGGCTCCTTGCTTTATCCAATTTCCGAAACTGGGAAAATCTTCCTGATTCATTGCGGCATATGCAATATCGTTAAGCCCATTCAATGCCAATGTTTCGAAGAAAAATTGCGTACCGTAAATACCGGTATTGAGATGATTGTTATATTTCACAGAGATTTCTTGTTTTAAAGTCTCCACAACATCGTCATACCGATCTTCCGGCACACCCAAAACCAAGGCATATACGTTACTTCCGAAATCGCCATAAGATTTAGCTTCTTCGTTATAAAACTTTTCATTAAATGCTTTCTTTACATTACCGGCAAGCAGCGAATAATATTTGGCATCACCTTGTAATCCCATTACCCTGGCGGCTTTTGACGTAAAATCAGCACAACGCCATAAATAAAATGTATGTACAATCTCTGAAGACGGATTGTCAAATGACGGAGCCCAATCACCTAAATTAAGCCAATAATTCGGTTGAGTCGAATTAAGATTAGAACGTTGTGCCAACATAGTACCATCCGGAGTAAGCCACGTAAGCATATAGCGCACTTGCTCCTTCATAGCAAAGTAATTGTCTTCTATCATTTTCTTATCGCCATAGTGTATATAAAATTCCCATGGCATGATATTCATAGCAGCCCCCCAGGGGACTCCCCCTCCACAACCCGGCTGCCAGGGAGCTCCATTCGGCACATAACCAGTCTCTATATTTTGAACGTCCCTCATATCGCGAATCCATTTCTGATAAAAAGCAGCAGCATCAAAATTATGCATTACTGTAGCACATGCTACTTGTCCGTCACCGGTATATGGCGAACGCTCACGATGGGGGCAGTCACTGGCTATGCCACCGTGCATATTATCGATTTGGCTTTGCTGCCAAATCTGGTTTATTTTATTAAACAGCTCATTGGAAGTTCTGAATTCAGCATTAATTTCGACATCCGTATTCACAGCTTCCGCCGTTATATTTTTAACTGAAATTTCACGTATCCCCGATATGATGGCTTTACTAAAAACATACCATGTAAACCGGGGTGCATAATTTTCTTTTCCCGTTCCTTTAAAAATATATCGATATATCCCCAGCGGAGATTCACAGATATACTTAACATTTAATGTATCTCCCCTGTCACCTTTAATGTCCTTGAAACGAATCCAACCGGAAATTTCTTTTGCAAAATCGACTTCATAAGTACCATCATCCAACTTCTTTAGCGATACAGGTTTTAGAACTTCCGTTATTTTATCTGTGGGAGCTGTATTTGCTGTCAATTTTCCATCAGGAGCTTTCCGGTATACGGCATTTTTCCAGTCAGCATCATCACAGCCGACATTACACCAGTCCTTAATCTCCTTATTAGCATCATATACTTCACCGTCAAACACACCATCAACCAAAATTGGCGATTCTGCCACTTTCCAGGTATTATCCGTACAGATCATTTCTTTTGCCCCATCGGCATATATTACTTCTATCTGACATAAAAAACGGGGTGAACCAAACGGACATACCCAACTCGTAGAACAATCATAAAACCCATTTCCCAATATTGCTCCTGCTACGTTCTCTTTTTTATTGAGCATTTTTGTTATATCATAAGCCAGATACATGACACGATAATCCCGAAATTTGTTATCAATAGAAATTCCGTAATTCTTAATATCCTCCCGTACGCTATAATTCGTAAAATTGGGCACTAAATAATCATCCCCGACTTTCTCTCCATTCATATAAAGCTCGAAGTATCCCAACCCCGTAACAAAAGCTTTTGCAGAAACAACATCTCCCTTCAAATTAAATGCCTTACGAAATAACGGAGCCGCATAACGCCTTTGTTTATACTCCACAGGACTGAGCACTTTTCTCGGAGCCTCCCCTTGCCAGGGAACTCCGATCCATTTTGCCTTCCATTCATCGGAACTCAAAAGCCCCATCCCCCAATAGGCCGGAGAACTCCATTCCGAAGCTTTCCCATTATTATCCCAAACCATCACCCGCCACCAATAATCTTTAGCCGACTGCAGCTGAACACCATTATAATTTATCAAATGCGAATCGGAAGATATTCGTTTTCCACTATCCCATGCATCGTACTCTCCTTTTACTAACTTTTCTTTTGAAGTAGACACCACAATGCGATATGCTTGTTGAGATAATCCACGATCGCGTGCCGAAGCCGCTTCATTTATCCAGGAGAGCCGTGGTGACAATGAACCAACAACTTTCGGATTATCCATATATTCACATTTTAAAGTCCCGGGAATGATTTTTCCAAAAGCCATCGTAGTGAAAGCAAACAACATCACTCCTAAGCAAAAAGCACCATATATGCCTTGTCTACCGGGAGCCTGAGACAATTTTATTCTAAATTTATTTATAACCATCGCTTAATTTTTAAATAATAAAGACATCTCTTTTCCATTGGGTTCTATCCTGAATATTCGGCCGGAGGAGTCTTTACAGTCAACAAAGGTTCCTCCTTTACACGAAATCTTATATCCAAACGCTTTTTCTTTGGAATTAATATAAGAACTGCAAATATCTGTGAAAGGTAACTTGGTTCCCGGCACAACCGAAAGTTCCAAATACCATTTAAAATCAGAGTGATTCCCGGTAATACACTTCATTCTAACCTTATCTTCATCAAATGCCATCATAAACGATGAGTTCGGCATATCTAAAGGCCATTCTACCAAAAGGCGTTCTCCTTTATGACTAATTTTCGGAGCTCCTCCCTTCGCTTCAACCATTTGACCATTCTCATTGGTATAAAAGAGCCGAAGCCCCGCCATTTTATGATCTGAGCTCCACATATTTCCATCAACAAAAGGCAACGTAGTATATACACAAGTCGATGACGTACAGGGTTTGTCAATATAATCGGAAGCATATTTTTCATTAAACAGATGTATATCCCTGAATCTAAAAGAACTTCCTTCCCAAAGCAAATTTGCCCGATAATACTTACTATTGTACCATACCGTCTTCTTATCGTTTCCCTTATAATCAGTAAGTGCACTAATTGCCGTTGGCGGAGTTGTTGAGAAATTATCTTTATACCATTTTCCTGTTTCAGATAAGGTTTCCACACGAATTACATCATTTTTCTGTAATTCAGACAACAGTGGTATCTGAATTTCCAATCCCTTTTTCATTGCTCCCCAGGTAAACGAATTTTCTTGTCCGGCCTGAGTATATGAAAACGTCATACAGGGATCTTTAAACATAGAGTTAAAAAACCATTCCACCCAGGGTTTAGAACCACCGGCACCTCCATATACAGGTTCCAGGGTCACTACCCCTTGATAATTTCCACCTATTCCCAAGTCATATTGATAGATCGGGTCACTACCCAACATACGGAATACCGGAACTTGAATCTGGCCATTCTTCGTCTGTGCCGGCATATATGCATTCCTTCTGCTGGGATAATATCCTTGTCCCCAATATCCACCCCACATTGTATACCCATCGGTACCTATCTGGTCTCTACAGTTACAAGATGCTACTATATGATATTTATCATACATGTACGCCAAAGTATGAGCATCTATAAACCAACAACCTATTGCCGTTGGATATTTACCGAATATTTCTTTAAACTTCTCCATATACACATCTACAAGTTTCTCCCGTTCTTCCGGTGTATAGCCGGTAGCAAACCCTACATCTGCATGCCAATCCCAGGGATACCGCCCACGCCACTTTAATCCGGCAGCCTCTACATGGGGTTGGGTAATTTCCCACCATCCTCCTATCTCCGTACCTGGAAATGTTTCGTTCTTTAGCAGGTTCTGATAAGAAGGTGAGATTAAAGCATCATATTGCAATAAGTATGTCCCCTTAATGTTATAATGATTCAATAATTTGACCTGCTCAGCAACCGTTTCGTACAAAACTTTATCAGTAATAGCATCAATACGGGGTTCAGTCTGCCGAATGAAATTAATTACATTGACAATTCTGGGAGTAGAAGTATCTCCTCCTTTTGCATTTATTTCTATTCCGCAAATCGTAAAAAGTAAGATTAGAATATATAATCTCTTTAATAATGTCGTCATGGTTTTGATATTAAAAAGTTTGTAATTATGATTATTAATAAATAGGTGTAATTTGGTTATTTATAGCAGTAATCAAATGCGAATATATAAACGCCGGCAGTCCATCCCATAAAAGCCCCAGGCATTGTATATTCATCTTTCACATCTATGTCACCACTGACTGCATTATATTTTTCCCACAAATTCCCGGTTCTTTTATAAATGTCAGCCATACTAAGGACATATTTTTTGGCTATTCTGTAAGATGCTTCTTTATAGCCGTAATTATCAAGTCCTTTTATTGCCAGGTAGTTAAGTGCAGCCCAGCCATTCGGATAATCCCATTGATATACTCTAATACGTTCTCCATCTGCACAAGCAGCCACTCCGTTTGCACACTCAAGTTTACCCAAGTTACGATATATTGCTCTTGCTTGTTTTTTACCGGCTAACCTGACAAACAAAGTGTTGAATATGGCAGCCGACAGAATAGGTGAACGACGATTGTGTATATAGTCGTAGTCATAATAAAGCATATCTTCCGGATTCAGACACAGCTTATCCATTAAAGTCTTACGTCGCGATGCGGCCTTAACCCATTTTTTGTATTCTCCAATACCTGTTTCCTTATAGAAATAGGCAAAATTATGTTCGTATGCATAAAGATTGGCATTGAGGTCTATCGGGTTAAAATCTTCACATCTTGAGTCGAAACGAGGATTAAAATCCCAACCCGATTCTGCTTCGGCAAGAAAATGAGACGCTACGGCCAAACGCTCTTCATCATTATTGCATTCATTGGGGTTTAACCCAAGCCTGCCTGCCACATAATAGTAGAAAGACATCAACGAACTTTTATCTGCATGATTCGAATATCGATTCAATCCGTTAGAGGTAATACGTTCAGTCATCCAGAATTTATATTCTTTTTCAAGAATCTTACAAGCATACGACAGCCATATTTTATCATGAGTCAGTTCATATACCTCTCTAACCATCATACTTGCATAGGGTGGCTGTGATCTGTTCAGCATTCCTTCATTGGTAGCATTCGGCATATATCCGAATCGGTCAATCATTGCCAGAATATTATCGATATTATTTTTTGCTTGTTCTATATTTCCGTCAAGCAGAAGTCCTACATTGGTGAAGTATGTATCCCAATAAAATAAATTTTGGAAACCATTTACAATACAAGGTACACTAAATGGATAAGGCAACGCAAAGTTACCTAAAGTATCATTCTTACATACACGTATTGTTTTAGGCATATCACGATCAATATACGCCCTAAGATTCCTCACATTGTCAGGTATTTGCGTTTGCGCCACACTTGTCAAAGAACAAACAGAAAATATTATACAAAAGAAACTCTTCATATTATTTATAATAATTCATAGTATTCAGATATTGTCGTATTTTTCCCATAGCACGGTAAGTTTTTGCAAATCCCGCGAATTAGGGCCAACAAAGATATTGAATTCCCCTCCCTCCCAATCATATTTTAATGCTTGATTAAAAAATTTGAGCTGTTCGGTTGTCAAAGTAAATGTGACAGTTTGTGTCTCTCCCGGAGATAGATTGATTTTTCTAAAGTCTTTCAACTCCATAACCGGTCTTGAAATTGAGGCTATCGGATCACCGATGTAAAGTTGAACTATTTCCTGCCCATTATATTTTCCGGAATTAGAAATGTCAATCCGAACGGCTACCGAGTCTTTATCACCTTTCGCTTTTATCTTGCTAAGAGACGGTTTACCATATATGTATTTATTATAACTGAGTCCATAACCAAACGGGAAAAGAGGTTCATTTGAACAGTCTATATATTTTGTAGTCGCCCAAAAATCAGAATATGGACGGCCTGTATTTAAACAATTATAATATATCGGGATCTGACCTAAATGACGGGGAAAAGTTGCTGTAATCTTTCCTGAAGGACATGCTTTTCCTGTCAGGATATCACTCAAGGCTTCACCTGCCATTGTACCTCCATGCCAAGCTTCGACTATCGTTGAAAATTCATCGTTTTCTTCCGTAAGAATCAACGGTCTGCCACTTAAAACTACCACAACTACCGGTTTTCCCGTCTTTTTCAATTCACGAAGCATCTTTTTCTGGCAATCCGGTAACGACGGATTAACACGGCTTCTTGCTTCCCCACTCCAAGAAGCCGGTTCGCCTACTGCCGCTATAATCACATCGGCATTTCTCGTTCCTTCAATCGCGTGCTGAATCAACGAATCGGTCGGTTCTGAAAAACTTCCGTTATAAATGCAATGATCTTCAATATAATTCGCACCTTGATAATAAGTAACTTCACATTTTGCGGAAAGAACCTCACGCAGTGCTTCATAAACCGAGTTCATCTTATCTTTTGAATAAGAATATGCCCAAGTGCCCAGTAACTCTTCACGAACATTACCCAAAGGTCCTACTACAGCAATTTCCTTATAATTGCTAATCGGCAATAAATTCTCGGAATTTTTAAGCAAAACAATAGATTCGGTAGCAAGCCGGCGCGCTACGTCACGATTCTCTGCAGACAATACCTGAGCCCGTGACTGCCCATTGTTAAAGTATCGGAATGGATCATCAAAAAGTCCCAGTTTATATTTAGCCTCAAGAATTCTACGACAAGCTATATCTATTTGTTTTATTGAAACACGCTTTTCCTTCACAGCCTTTTTCAAACAAAGCACGAACAGACTCGAACTCATATCCATATCAAGTCCTGCATTTATTGCAAGTTCGGTTATCGATTGAATATTCCCCATCCCATGTGCTCCCATTTCTGCTACTGAATTAGCGTCCGAAACCATAAAGCCTTTAAACTTCCATTCATCGCGTAACAAATCGGTAAGAAGCCACTTGTTGCCCGTTGCCGGAATTCCGTTCACAACATTGAATGAACTCATGCCACTTCCTGCTCCCGCATCAAAAGACGCTTTATATGGCGGCAAAAAGTAATTATACATTGTAACCAAATCCATGCTTACCGTATTATAATCACGACCAGCTTCCGACGCACCGTATAACGCAAAATGCTTTACACAGGCAAGTATGGTATTGGGGCTTTTCAAATCATCCCCCTGAAATCCTCTGACCATCGCCTGTCCTATCAAAGAGCCGAGATACGGATCTTCTCCTGCACCTTCGGCTATACGCCCCCATCTTGGGTCACGACAGATATCTACCATAGGTGCAAAAGTCCAGTTTATTCCGAAAGATGAAGCTTCGCCAGCAGCGACCTGTGCACTTTTTTCTATTAAGGGTATATTCCAGCTACAAGCACTGGCTAATGGTATTGGGAAAATGGTATAATATCCATGAACAACATCCAAACCTGTTATTAACGGAATCTTAAGACGTGAGTTTTCAACGGTAAATCTTTGTGCATCTTCAGCTGCCTTGGGGTCAAAACCTCCGACAGCACTTACAAGGCCGTTTCTTATCGCCTCATCCAATCCAATCGCGCTACCCACTACTTTTGGATTTCCCACACCACCAAGATTCAACTGCCCTATTTTTTCATCCAACGTCATACGCTTCATTAATGAACTAATGAAACGATCCATCTGCTTATCGGTCGTAGTTTGTCCCACTACCGAGTAATGCAATGTTGTCAATATGACAATAAGAAAAACACATGTTCGCTTCATACTCAATAAAATCATGATATTACTATTTCATGTAGCTATGTGAAAAGATTATTCCATTACAATTTTAATTCCCTCCGGAGCCTTTACATCACTCACAACTTTACCCTTATCATTTTTGGAACAATTTATTGTTACTATACCATAAGGAGTTGGTAATGTTCCTTTTACAGATTTCAATGGTCCGAGGTTCGGTTTGATTTTAAGCGTACCACATCCTGGTTCCACAGGAGTTACCCCAAGAACATGTTTCGTAAGCCAGGAAGTTGGTCCGGAAGCCCAACCATGACAAAGGCTGAGTCGTAAACCTTTATAGCAATACGCTCCTCCTCCTGAATGTATATCATATTTATTTTCCGGAACTATTTCGTCTATACGTCCGGCATTGGCAACATCCGAATATTTTAAATCTTCCCAAAATGTTGTGGCACCAAGATCCAACATGGCTCCCCAATATTTAGAGATTAAATCAAGGGCCTCATCATATTTCCCATTCATAGCAAGCGCTTCCAACATATAATATCCATAAAACGTTGAAAAGCCATCTAACCCATTTTCCAATATTATTGCACAATCTTTTTTCGGATTCAGACTTAGTCCCGATATAATATTCAATGCTGCCGCCTGATTGTTATTAAAAGAGTCCACATGTACATTTTTCATTCGCTTCACACAGTTAGACGCTATTTCCTTAATTGCATCATCTTTAATATATTCTCCAATTTGCTGTGCCGCTTTCATCGCCATAAACGAAAGAGATTGTAATCCGCTATGTATCACATCCTTATTTTCAGATGTCGGCCAATCAAGAAAACGAGTCCCATCAAGTTGTTCCACTCCTTTTTTATCGATTTTCGCATCAATCTGCTTAACAAGATTATACAGATAATCACGCTGACATTTCAGAAAATCAAGATTCCCCTGATACAGATACAAATCTCTGTGTATTATTATCCACCACAGCGAATAAGAACACATTCCATTCATCCAACCAGGCAAAGGAGTATCTTCACGAACAAGATCAAGGCTTTTATAAACCACTTCACTATCTCCGAATGCATTATTTATCGCCATAACTTCAGGATGCATATCTCCAACCCACACAAGGCGATCCCGTTTTATACCATCCCAAATATACTCCTGCATATTTAATTTCACGGTATACACACCAGTTTCCCAAATTCTATTTATCCGTTCATTATCCGAACAGAAGGAACCTTTTTGTTCATCATCTCTTATTATCGAGACTACCGATATATTACGCAGATTGTATTTCACATCCTTGTCAACCAGATCTATTCTAACAAATCTAAAGCCACTGTTGCCACATTGAACAGTACCAAGCCATGGAGCAGAGATCGTAAAATCCCGTAACGAATGTTCATTAGTCGGATTTTGTGGATTATCCGGTATATTTATATCGCACATAGCTTCTGTTACGGATTCACCAAACCGGATTCTTAATTTAACCGGATCCTTGCAGTCTCTTATAGCAGAAGATATTTTCACTCCTCCATAGATTTCTTTACCGAAATCCAATAATATGGATGCCTGATGTGTATCAGAACTCATGAGCTCCGTATATTTATTATCGGATACCGACAATTGATCACTAAACGAATTTAGCAAGTTATCAGAGTTTACCACATACTTTCCGGAATTATCCGACATCCAGATAATTCTTACCGGATATATATTTGTATATGTAATTTTCGCATCAGCCTCGAATGCAAACAAACAAAACAGAATAAACAGAGTAAGTGAACGGCGTTTTATCATCATATTAGTAATCTTTTAAAATGTTATTTTTCACTTTGCAATTTTAGTCAAATTTCCGCCACACTTCATTTCGTGTTTGTTCTGATTTGTTTGACATTTATTCCAAATAATACTGGTTCTGTTTCAAATATTTTAATATATGTTCCAATTATCAAAAACCTCATTTTTTTATTTTGGATTATCCGATATTTTAGCATAATTTTGAGCATCAATTAGTCTAATCTATGATATATTTACGCATGAAAAGGATTTTAATAGCGTTGTGCCTTACACTAATCTCATCATTCTGTCTGATCTCCTTCTCCCAGCCTTTGCACCGCACTGACTTATCCAATTTACACGTCAATGCTTTTGCACAAGACAGCCTCGGTTATATATGGATAGCAACAGCTAACGGACTCTGTAAAAGCTACGGTAATAGTTATGATGTGTTTTTTTATAATGAGAAAAACGCTCATTCCATACCGTCCAACAATGTCACCGGATTATACATCGATAAGGAATCGAGATTATGGATATCCACCGGACAAGGAATATGTTCGATGTCAAAAGAGAAATATGAATTTCAGCGCTATTCAAAGAATTCTCAAACTGAATCTGAAGGTTTTTTCCTTGGCTTTATTGAATATGCGGGAAAAATATTCACCTATGGGCACAATGGACTCTATGAAATTGATAAGAAAAATAAATTATTAATCCCACGCCTAAAAGTAGATAGGCAGGTCATCTATGAGGCCTTACTCGATACACAAAACAATCTGTGGGTAACTAACGGTATAGAACTAATAAGCCTGAACCAATCCTTGAATCTTGTATCAAAAATATCTATTGATAAAAGTGATAAGATAAACTGCATGATTAATTATGGCAAAGATATTCTCTTGGGTACCGAGAATGGCATAAAACGTCTTGACTTGCAAAATCTGAAGATAGACAGCAATACCTTTCTGAACTCACCTAATGATCTGCGAATAAACCGGATGCAGTTAATTGACGAAGGTCACAAACTACAAATAAATACCAAAAACAAAGGAGTACTGGTATATGATTTATTAACTCATGAATTAAAAGACAAAAATGGTAATATAGATTTTTCTGATATACCGTCAATTGATATTACAACAGCATTCGTTGATAAAGAAAAAAACATCTGGCTCGGAACATTTGATCGCGGATATTTCATGTTTTCAAATAAGAAGAAGATTTTCAATGAAAATAAAAATTTTGTAAATATGTTCAGGAATAAGTTTGTAACACGCATGACAAACGACCGATTCGGTAACATATGGATTGGAACCCGGTATGACGGTTTTATACATTATAATACAGAAAGCAAAAAAATAACCAGATATAATGATTCCACAACACCGTGGTTATCCGTATTCAAAAGTAATTTTGTTCAGGAAATATACTGTGACACCAAAAACAGATTATGGATAGGATATGGTAACTTACTGATTGTTTGCAAAATAACTCAAGACGGAAAGGTTTCATTAGAAAAGACTTATCCCGGAACAGGAAATGTGGTGACAATTGCTGAAGATGCCAACAATAGAATATGGACAGGGTCGTCAGATAAAGGATTATATATATATAATGATGACCTGACTCTCAAACAATATATAACGTCCACTGTATCCAACAGTAATAACATAACTAAAATCATTTCTTTTTCAAATGATAAAATGCTGTTTTCGGCATACATGGACAACATCTATACAATTGACATAAATTCCTTAGTATCCAACGCCTTAGATTCTAAATACCAGAATAAGTGGTGTAATACTATCGACATCAAACTCGATGACAAAAATAATTTATGGATCGGCACTTATGGTAACGGACTCATGCAATATAACCTTGAGAAAAAGAGGCTGAAACAATATAACGAACTGCAATCCAATGATATCGTCGGAATCGAATACGACAAACACTATAACATCTGGGCGAGCTCTTCTTACGGAATATACAGGATATCACCATCAACAGGTACTATGAATACATACTTGGAACACGATGGCACCGGTGGAAATCAATACCATGAGAAATGCACATTCAAAGACACAATTTCCGGACTTATTTATTTTGGAGGAAACACCGGAATTGAAGAAATTACCCCCGATAATGTAGAATCTGCCAAACAGAATATTCCGATATACCTCACTGATTTCAAACTGTTCGGAAACAGCGTAGTACCGAAAGATGGAGGTATTATCAGTAAAGACATATCATTGGTAAAAGAATTAGAACTCAATTACAATGAAAATATGGTGAGTCTCGAATTCACTGGCATCTGCTACGATTGTTTGTCGTTTTCAGAATATGCTTATATACTCGATGGATTTGAAACCACATGGAACTATACCGGAAAATACAACCGCGCAACGTATTCGAACCTACCGGCAGGCAGCTACTCATTCATTGTTAAAGTTAAAAACAAAAACGGCGAATGGGGACCACCCAGCAAGCTACTTGATATAACAATTAACCCGGCTCCATGGCTACACCCCTTCGCATTGTTTATATACGCAGTCGTACTGATACTATTAATTATTTTATTCAACAGATTATACATTCGCTTAAAACTCGCAAAAGAAAGACTTGCAATTACCGAAGAGCGGATAGCTCAGGAGTATAAAATGTCACAAATGAAAGTGAATTTCTTCACGAACATATCGCACGAGTTAAGAACCCCTCTCACTCTGATTTATGCGCCCGTCAAAATGCTCAGGGAAAAGTATCAGACTTTTAACGAACAACAAATGGAATCAAATCTTGATTTCATTGCAAATAATGTAGATCGTTTGCTGGACCTGATTGACCAGCTACTCAAATTTCGGAATATTAAGGATGAAACTTTACCGCTTAAAGTTGGCTATCATGACTGTGTCATGCAATTATCTAATATTGTCAAATTATACAATATATATGTAGCCGAGAAAAACCTCACTGTAGAGTTCAACTGTTCGTATGAAAGTCTTTCAGTAATATATGACTCTGATAAGCTGGATAAGATTATGAACAATCTACTTATGAACGCAACTAAATATGCGCCCGACAGTGGTCGTATCATTGTGAAACTTGACCTCATAAAACACCCTGAAGATGTAGAAAATAACAACAAATGGACTTATATAGAAATTCGTGTAATTGATAACGGTATAGGCATTGATAAAAGCGACATTGCACGCTTATTCAAACGATTCGGACGTTTTGTAAACCCCTCAAAACGTAACCAGATAAAAGGATTCGGAATAGGGCTCAACTACGTATATCATTTAGTCAACAATCATAAAGGAAAAATCCGTGCTGAACAGAATGCCACTAAAGGAATGACTTTTATCATTGACATACCTGTTTGCGAAAATGCCTACAGTGGAAATGAATGGACAACCAACAACGTTGACATAAAACCAGACACTAAAACTATTGACTGCGACGAATCTGTTGCGACAATCCCTAATTTGGAAAATATAACCAACGAAGAAGAATCGGAAACAGACCGAAAAAGCATTCTTGTAGTCGAAGATAATCCAGAAATGAGCAGTTTCATAGCTGGTATATTCAGTGATAAATTTGATGTAACAACTGCATCCGACGGACTTAACGGATTGCAGCGTGCCATTGAGATAACTCCCGATATAATCATTAGTGATGTATTGATGCCTCGTATGGATGGGTATGAATTATGTGACGAAATTAAAGAGAACAAAGATATTTGTCACATACCGGTGATTCTCCTTACTGCCAAAACAATGGATGAAGATCAAATAAAGGGATATGATCACGGTGCTGACATGTATCTTAGCAAACCATTTAATCCGAACATCTTAATTTCGATAGTAAACCGGATGATTACCAAGCAAAACATGCAGCAAACCCTTCTTATTTCGGCATGTGGAACCCAAAATTCTATTCCGGTAGAAGACGCTCAACTCGAACTCAGTCCGCTTGACCAGAAATTCTTAAACAAGCTTTACAAGTATATTGAAGATAACATCTCAAACAGTGAGATCAATGTGAATCTGTTAGGTCGCGAATTAGGATATTCAAGAACTAATTTCTATCGAAAAGTGAAAGCCCTTACCAATGTTACTCCAAACGACTTGCTAAGGACCTACCGACTGAACCGGGCTGCCGAACTCATATTGAAGCGGGAATATTCTTTGGGAGAAATCAGTGAAATGACTGGCTTCGGAATACAATCACACTTCTCCAGTTTATTTAAAAAACACTTTGGAGTATCTCCGAAAGATTATTTTTCAAATCAATCCAACAAATAAATGTGGTTACATCATGTGATATTACGAAGCATTGAAATAACTGTATCAGAGTTAGCCAAATTGGAACAATTATTAAAATCATTGAAACATACCCATATACATATATGGCTCTAATCCGGTATCTTTGCAAAATCATATCAATAAATTTAAAATCTATGACTATAAAATCTGCATTAACAGCTATATGCCTGTTTTTTTCCATTCCCCAAATAAGTTTAGCGACAACTCCCGGCAACGATCCGAACATACGTGATACATTTCGTTCACCAGAAGATGTCCAGACATCTTGCTATTGGTACTGGATTTCCGGAAATATCAGTAAAGAAGGGGTAATAAACGATTTAAAGTCGATGAAAAAAGCGGGAATAAACCGGGCTTTCATTGGCAATCAAGGTATTTCTGAGGTTCCTCGGGGGAATGTATACATACAAAGTGACGAGTGGTACGACATTGTTCATGCTGCTCTAAAAACCGCTACTGAAGAAAATATAGAAATCGGTATGTTCAATGGTCCGGGATGGAGCCAGGCAGGAGGTCCCTGGATTAAGCCGGAACAATCCATGCGTTATTTAGCTGCGCAACATGCGTTAGTTACAGGAGGTGGAGAAAAATTAATAGAATTTCCCCAGCCCGACAATTTCTTACAGAATGTGAAGGTTTTGGCTTTCAAACGTAACAATCTGAATCCTGATATACTGGCGACGATAGATAATATTACTGCTGACGGAGTGATTGATGTCGAAAAAATGTTTGATAAAGACAGTAAAACTCTTGGAGGGTTTGAACGTGACAAAGTTAGTATCACGATAAAGCCTTCAAAATCCAATTTCACACTTCGATCCATCCGACTCGAAAGTGCTACGCCAATCAGAGCCTATTTCTCAGTAAAAGTCAAACGGAATAATACCTTCGAAGAAATCTGTAACTTTGCTGCCGATCGTACCAATATGATGATTGAAGTAGGCTATGATATATTGGCACCGATAGCCATTGCTATTCCGGAAACAAGTGGCGACGAATTCAGAATTGACATCAACATTAACGCAAATTGCAAAATCAAGGAGTTAGAGTTATCTGAAGATCCCATCGTAGATCATTATGCAGATAAAATACTTAGCAAAATGCACCAAACCCCGCAACCTTACTGGCACGACTACAAATGGACTAACACAGTCACCTACTCACCGGACGAAGTAATTTCTGAAAAAGATATAATTGACATTACCGACCACATGGAAGGTAATCATATTAAATGGACTTTTCCGGAAGGAAATTGGGAGATTGTACGCACTTATATGGCACCAACCAACATTTGCAATTCTCCTGCTTTAAGCGGTGACGGACAAGGACTCGAAGTAGACCGTTGGAATAAAAAAAGCCTTAGACACCATTACGATAGCTTTATTGGTGAAATACTAAAACGAGTCCCGGAGTCCGATCGAAAAACATGGAAAGTAATAGTGTGCGACAGTTATGAAAGAGCAACACAAAATTATGGGGACGATTTCATCGAATATTTCAAAAATCAATTTGGATATGATCCCACTCCCTACTTACTTACCTTCGACGGAATTGTAGTAGGTAGCGCCGATAAGTCAGACCGCTTTCTGTGGGATCTCCGGCGAACGATCGCCGATCGCTTGGCATACGACCATATCGGTGGTATGCGAGAACTTGCACACAAAGACGGATTCGGTATCTGGTTAGAATCATACGGACACTGGGGCTTTCCCGGAGAGTTTTTGCAATATGGCGGACAATCGGACGAAGTTGCCGGAGAATTTTGGAGTGAAGGTTCACTCGGTGACATAGAGAATCGTGCAGCCTCATCAGTAGCACATATATACGGAAAGAAAAAGGTATCTTCCGAATCATTTACCTGTGGAGGTCCTGAATTTGCCCGTAGCCCACGCAATATGAAACAACGCGGTGACAAATTCTTCACAGAAGGTATTAATAATACTTTGCTACATCTATTCGTCTCACAACCAGACGAAACATCTATTCCGGGCATGAATTGCCCGTTTGGAAATGAATTCAACCGTAAAAACACGTGGTATAGTCATTTGGATTTATTCACTGACTATCTGAAACGTTGTAACTGGCTCTTACAACAAGGTAACTATGTAGCCGATGTTGCTTATTATATAGGTGAAGATACTCCGATAATGACAGGAATTACCGAGCCTGCATTGCCCAAAGGATTTCAATATGATTTTATTAATGCCGAAGTTATTGAGAAATATCTTTCAGCCGACGCTGACCACATCTTATCATTACCGCACGGAACACGCTACAAACTGCTTGTCTTGCCTCCGAGCCAAACCATGCGTCCGGAAGTTATCAGAAAAATAAAACAACTTCTTGAGGCAGGAGCCATCATATTAGGCCCCAAACCTGAAAGATCACCCAGTCTTCAAGATTATATGAATGCCGATGCAGAAGTTAAGTCCATTGCCGACGAGATATGGGGTAATGATGAGAGTAACCAAACGATACGCCGAATCGGCAAAGGAACTTTGTTTTCAGGATATAGTATCGATGCTATATTCAACATGATGGGACATAAACCGGATTTTGTCATATCCGGTGAAGATGATGTAAAATATGCACATACCACCATGCCCGGACGTGACATCTATTTCATCGCAAACCAAACTGAAAAAGAGATAGAATTCACAGCCCAGTTCCGCATCGGAGGAAAAGTTCCTGAACAATGGAACCCAATTGACGGTTCCATATGCAATTTTAAATCGTTTGTCAACGTAAAAGATATCACTAACATACCGATGAAGTTATCTTCTAATGAAAGCATGTTTGTAGTCTTTGAAAAAGATCTATCTACCGAAACACAGGTAATGAACAGAGCGCTTAATTATCCGGAAACAAAAGAGCTACTGCAAATTAATAATAATTGGAACCTGACATTAGAATCGTTAGTTCACGATGGCAAGAAAATCAAATTAGATACACTTAAAGACCTAACGACTGTCAACGACGACTATATCAAATATTTCTCCGGTACGAGTATCTATACCAACACTTTCAAAATGAAGCAAATCCCTGTAAATAAAAAGATAATGCTCGATTTGGGTGAAGTATGTGAAATGGCAAAAGTAAAAATCAATGGAAAATACGTAGGAGGAGTATGGACTACACCATACACCATCGATATTACCGATGCTCTAAAATCAGGCAAAAATACAATCGAAATTACAGTAGTCAATAATTGGGTGAATCGTCTTGTAGGTGACTCCAACTTACCGGAAAATAAGCGTAAAACCTCTTATGTATATCGAACTTATAATCCGAGTACTCCATTACAGAAATCGGGGCTCATCGGTCCGGTAAGTATCCGGACTGAATAACCTTCTACCAAATAAAAGTAGAATCGTAAGAGCATACATTCTTAACCAGACTAAGAATGTATGCTTTTATCATGTAAAGTCATCCCCCCTTATCTGCATAATCATCAATCAACCGTCCAACCAACTACAATATATTCAATCCCGCCAATATTGTATGTTATTCACCTTCCCCCTTTTCTACATCTAACTATGGCTAAAATGAGTACATTAGTACAGCCTTTTTGGCCTATATTTGCCATAGACACAGAAATAGTATTTTCCAATTAATTATATATCTAAAAATTAGTATGATAAGAAAAGAAGGACGATTCGATTTACTCAAAATAGTCATCATGGCTTTTTTAGTTCTATCTTCTATCAATGGTGCTTCGGCAAAAGAGAAAGACACAACATGGAAATCTCTCCAAAAGGAATTTTCAAATCCATCAAAAGAGTATCGTTCGGCTCCTCTGTGGGTCTGGAACAGTAAAGTAACTCATTCGGAAATAGACCGGATGTTACTGGAACTACACGAAGCAGGATTCGGAGGAGCATTTGTACACCCACGCCCGGGCTTAATTACCGAATATATGTCCGACGAATGGTATGAGCTGTTCAAATACAGTGTGGAAGTAGGTAAACGGCTCAATCTGGACATATGGATCTATGATGAAAACTCCTATCCGAGTGGCTACGCCGGAGGACATGTACCGGCTACAATGCCCGAATCCTACAATCAGGGACAAGGACTAAGCATGACTGCTTGCGAAATATTACCGGAAAACGTTTCGGAATTCTTCATTTGCCAGAAAAAGGAAAACAATGGCTATACAGACATAACACAACACATCAACGATTATAAAGAGAAAAAAGGAGAATACATTCTCTGGAAAAAGACTTATTACGGCCGCTCCGGATGGATGGCAGGTTATTCATACGTAGACCTGCTATACAAAGGGGTAACAGAAAAGTTTTTGGAGCTAACAATGAGCGGATACGAACGGGTATTGGGAGCTGATTTAGGACCGATAGTAAAAGGGGTATTCTCCGATGAACCTCAAATTAACAGTTCGGGAGGTGTCAGATGGACCCCGGACTTATTTGTAGAATTCCGGAAACGGTGGGGATACTCACTGGAAGAAAACCTACCCTTGCTGATCCGGGAGGAAAAGAACTGGAAAGAAGTGCGTCACCATTATTTCGAAACATTGCTTCAGATGTTCATAGACCGTTGGGCAAAACCAATACACGACTATTGTGAACAAAAGGGATTGATCTGGACCGGGCATTACTGGGAACATAAATGGCCGGACCTGAGTAGCGGGCCGGATAATATGGCGATGTATGCATGGCATCAGATGCCGGCTGTAGATATGTTATTCAATCAGTTTGACGAAGTCAGCCCAACAGCACAGTTTGGTAACGTACGTGCCATCAAAGAGTTGCGTAGTGTAGCCAACCAGATGGGGAGGGAACGAACCTTGAGTGAGACCTATGGCGGTGGAGGCTGGGACGTAACATTTGAAGATCTGAAACGCCTGGGAGACTGGGAGTATGTATTAGGAGTCAATTTCATGAATCAGCACCTGTCACACATGACGCTGACGGGGGCACGGAAATATGATTATCCACCTGTATTTACTTATCATTCAACCTGGTGGTCATATTATAAGACACAAAATGATTACTTCGCCCGGTTATCTTATATATTAAGTAAAGGAGAACAGTTGAATGACGTACTGGTATTAGAACCAACTACCTCCTTGTGGTGCTACTATTCGGCTCACAAATCAAATCCGCGATTGGATCAGATCGGAAAAGGATTTCAGGCCTTTGTAACTCAGTTAGAAAAACTACAGATAGAATATGACCTGGGATGCGAGAATATAATAAGAGACCGGGGAAGTGTGGAAGGCAAAGAGTTCATTGTCGGCCAAAGGAAATATCAGAAAGTAGTGCTCCCTCCTTTCATGGATAATATCGAAAGTAAGACTTTTGAGCTACTACGTAATTTTGTAAAAGAAGGAGGAGAATTGATTGCCTATTCCACTCCTACCTTACTGGATGGTAGTGAGAATGAGAATTTAAATAAATTTTTCACCAACAATAGTCAGATCACATATGCTGAGGTAAAAAACACAGATAACACCTATAAACTACTGTCAAGCGATGTTATCAGCTTCTCTAATATCTCAGGAGAAGGTTTATATCACCAACGCAGACAATTCAAAGAAGGTGAAATTCTGTTTTTAGTAAATTCTTCACTTGAACAGGAGGCGAAAGCTAATATTACCATCAATGGGCGTAGTCTGGTAGAGATGGATGCATTCAGCGGTACGCACTATGCATATCCGGCCACATACTCCGGCAAGAAAGTGACTACACAAGTAATTCTCCCTCCCGCAGGCAGTTTATTGCTATATGTATCCGGAGAGAAGCAGAAATTGCTCCCACGCAAACAGATAACAGACACCCGGGAAGTAGTTCCTACAACTCCTGTGGAAGTAAAACGATTGAAAGAAAATGCTTTATTTATCGACTTTTGTGATTTGGATATAGCAGGAAAGTCTTATGCCAATATGCACACAGCAGAAGCCGAACAAAGATACTATAAAGCAATCGGTGAGCCTTATAACCCTTGGCGGGCTTCGATACAGTTTAAGAATCAAACCGTAGAACGGGAGAAGAAAGACGGACATGCAACAGTTACCTATCACATCAACATAGCCAAAGGAGTGGATTGCAGCCTGTTTAAATTGGTAGTAGAGCAACCACAATTATGGAAAGTGATAGTGAACGGTATACCCGTAAATGCAATCCAGGGAGAATGGTGGCTGGATAAATCATTCGGTGTATATCACGCAGGAAAAGCTTTGCGGGAAGGAGAAAACAAGGTAGTACTGGATATCAGTCCAACAAGTATCTTTGCAGAGATACAACCTATTTATCTGACAGGAGATTTTCATCTTTCACCCGCTGCACAAGGCTGGCTGGTAGAACGTCCGGAACACTCCTTAACACTGGGGAGCTGGAAGCAGCAAGGCTTACCTTTCTATTCCTGGGACATAGCCTATTCACAACATTTCAACATTAGTGATCCGAAAGCGACCTATGAGATACAGTTGACCGACTGGGACGGTACTGTGTCTGAAGTATTCGTTAATGGAGAAAGTACAGGAATTATCGCCTATCAGCCTTATAAACTGGACGTTTCAAAATGGATACGCAAAGGGGACAATCAAATTGAAGTACGGGTAATGGGAAGTCACCGGAGCTTATTGGGCCCACATCATAATAAAACGGCACAAGGCATATCCGGTCCCTGGCATTGGCAAAAAGTATCAGGAGAAATGCCTGCCGGTGAACAATATATATTGCCGGACTATGGCATGAATCAACCTTTTGTGCTAAGAAGCGGAGAATGAAAGATCCATCCGATAAATGCGTAGTTATCAAAAAAGTAATTATAGTTTTTTTTTAAGAGGAAATATAAACATCCAATAAAAGATTCACTCTTATGTAATCAACTGATTTATAGCGTATCTGGATCTCCTATTTTAAGTATAACAAGAATGTACACTTTAGTATGTGTTAATTGTACATTCTTGTCATACTAAAATGTACAATCTTGAGGTTCTTCTTCAATTTAGTTGAACCGTGTTTGATAAGTCACTTTTGCAAAGTTGG
>ERZ894240.766-NODE-766-length-27084-cov-133.632506_pt1 | contig 27084 bp, 21 predicted proteins | sample MGYA00380298_ERZ894240 | MGnify/ENA primary metagenome ERZ894240 (study PRJEB32331, sample SAMN06328419) | human gut metagenome | biome: human gut microbiome; feature: stool | host: Homo sapiens | collected 2014-06-27 ... | reverse complement strand
CATGTGGACATACATATGAACATTGGTTACATTGGATACAGTTTTCAGCTTTCCATACTGGAACGTGAACTGCGATTCCTCTCTTTTCGAAAGCAGAAGTTCCGTTTTCAAAAGTACCATCTTCATATCCATCAAATGCAGATACAGGAAGATCATATCCTTTAATTGCGTTTACTGGTTTAGCAATTCTTTCTACGAATTTTTCTGTTTTAGTCATTTCATGTGAGCAAGATCCACAACAACAATTTTCGTGTTCATGTCCTTCACATGCACATTCAACTTCTAGGTTAGCCCAAGCTGGATCTACAGGAATTTCTACTAATCCTTCTGCTCCTTTATCGATAGCGCTATAGTTCATTTGAACGATATCGTCACCTTTTTTAGCATAAGATTTTTTAGCGTAGTCTTTCATGTATTGTTGTGCTTCAGCAAATGGAATGATATCTGCTAGTTTGAAGAAAGCAGCTTGCATGATTGTATTAGTTCTTTGTCCTAATCCAATTTCTTCAGCTAGTGCAGTTGCGTTGATTATGAATAATCTAGCTCCGTTTTTAGCTAGGTCTTTTTTAACTTTTGCTGGGATATCAGCTATAGCTTCTTCTGGAGTAGCCCAAACACCGTTTATTAAGAATGATCCTCCTTTTCTGATTCCAGAAGTCATATCATATAGGTGTAAGTAAGCTGGTACTGAACAAGCAACGAAACTTGGGTTAGAAATTAGGTAGCTTGCTTTAATAGGAGATTTTCCAAATCTTAAGTGAGATCTAGTAACTCCTCCTGATTTTTTAGAGTCATATGCGAAGTATCCTTGTGCATATAAGTCAGTTTTGTCTCCGATGATTTTGATAGAGTTTTTGTTAGCTCCAACAGTTCCGTCAGCTCCAAGTCCAAAGAATAGACATTCTTTAACGTCTGGGCTAGTAACAGATACTGGTTCTCCTACTTCTAGTGAAGTGAAAGTAACGTCATCTACGATACCAACTGTAAATTTATTTTTAGGTTGATCTAATTTTAAGTTATCAAATACTGCAATAACTTGTGCTGGAGTAGTATCTTTAGAAGATAGTCCGTATCTTCCTCCAACGATTACTGGAGCATTTTCTTTTCCATAGAATATTGATTGGATATCTTGTAATAAAGGTTCTCCAACTGATCCAGGTTCTTTAGTTCTGTCTAAAACAGCAATTTTCTTAACTGATTTAGGGAATACATCAAAGAAGTATTTTTCAGAGAATGGTCTGAATAGGTGAACAGAAACGATACCTACTTTTTCTCCTTTAGCATTTAAGTAATCAATTGTTTCTTCAGCGATTGGACAAATTGATCCCATAGCTACGATAACTCTATCTGCATCTGGTGCTCCATAGTAGTTGAAAGGTTTGTAGTCTCTTCCAGTTACTTTAGAGATTTCAGCCATGTAGTGAGCTACTACATCTGGTACTGCATCATAGAATTTGTTTTGAGCTTCTCTTGCTTGGAAGTAGATGTCATCGTTTTCAGCAGTTCCTCTTGTTACTGGATGTTCAGGGTTAAGAGCTCTTTCTCTGAAAGCTTGAACAGCATCCATATCGATTAAGTTTTTGAATACTTCGTAATCCATTACTTCAACTTTTTGAATTTCGTGAGAAGTTCTGAATCCATCAAAGAAGTGCATGAAAGGTACTCTTGTTTTGATAGCTGCTAAGTGAGCTACTCCTGCAAGGTCCATAACTTCTTGAACTGTGTTAGTTGCAAACATAGCAAATCCAGTTTGTCTAGCTGCATAGATATCTTGGTGGTCACCGAAGATTGATAGTGCTTGAGCAGAAAGTGCTCTTGCAGATACATGAATAACTCCTGGTAGAAGTTCTCCAGCTATTTTATACATGTTAGGTATTTTTAAAAGTAATCCTTGAGAAGCAGTATATGTTGTTGTTAATGCTCCTGCTTGTAGTGATCCGTGTACAGTTCCAGCAGCTCCTGCTTCTGATTGCATTTCTACTACTTTTACTGGTACTCCGAATATGTTTTTCATTCCTTTTGATGCCCATTCATCTGTATATTCTGCCATTGGAGATGATGGAGTGATTGGGTAAATTCCAGCTACTTCTGTAAACGCATATGAAGCGTATGCAGCAGCTTGGTTACCGTCCATAGTCTGCATTTTTTTAACCATTACAATTTCCTCCTATAATTTAAAAGTATTTTAAAAAACTACTCTGTACTATATATTTTAAATCATTATTAAAATTTGTCAATTAATAATTGATTTTTTTTTATTTTTTTATTTTTCTGTAACTATTCTATATGTATCTCTTGCTATTACTAACTCTTCATTTGTAGGGATTTTATAGATTAAAACTTTTGAATCTTCAGTAGAAAGTTTTACATTTCCTTTCTTTCTTACAGAGTTAATTTCTTTATCTAATTTAACTCCCATATATTCTAATCCTTCACAAACTCCTTCTCTAATTGTAGCAGCGTTTTCTCCAATTCCTCCAGCAAAACAGATAGCGTCTACTCCACCCATTGCAGCTGCGTAGGCTCCAATATATGATTTAATTTTGTAGATGAACATATCTTCAGCTAATTTAGCTCTTTCATCTCCTTCAGCTACTGCATTTTGCATATCTCTACAATCAGATGATTTTCCAAATATTCCAAGAATTCCAGATTGTTTGTTTAATCTGTTATCCATTTCTTTATCAGATAATCCTCTTTTGTTTTTGATAAATAGAACTGCTGCTGGATCAATATCTCCACATCTAGTTCCCATCATTAGTCCTTGTAATGGAGTAAGACCCATTGAAGTATCTATACATTTTCCATCAAGTACAGCTGACATTGATGCTCCATTTCCTAAGTGACAAACGATAATTTTTGAATGTTCTGGATTTCCCATAATTTCTCTCATTGTTTCAGAAACATATAAGTGAGATGTTCCGTGGAATCCATATTTTCTTACTTTTAATTCTTTATAATCTTCATATGGTAAAGCATACATAAATGCTTTTGCTGGCATTGTTTGGTGGAATGCAGTGTCAAATACACCTACATTTGGTTTTCCTGGCATAAGAGCCATACAAGTTCTAACTCCCATTAAGTTAGCTGGGTTATGTAGAGGTGCTAAGTCGTTGTTTTCTTCTACTGCAGCCATTACTTCTTCGTTTAATAGTACTGAACAAGCAAAAGTTTCTCCTCCATGTACTAATCTGTGTCCGATAGCATCTACTTCTTCTACTGAAGCGATAACTCCGTGTTCTTTGTCTGTAATTGCATCTATTACTAATTCTAATGCTTCTTTATGAGTTGGCATTGGTTTTTTTACTTCAATTTCAAAATCTTTAGCTGGAACTTCGTATTCCATTCTTGATCCTTCTATTCCGATTCTTTCACAAAGTCCTTTTGCAAAAACTTCTTTAGTTTCAGGATTCATTAATTGATATTTTAGTGATGAACTTCCACAGTTTATTACCAAAACTTTCATTCTCTTATTACCTCCAAATATTATTTAAAGAAAATTATACTATTCAGCTGCTTGTACTGCAGTTATAGCTACTAGGTTAACGATGTCATCTACTGAACATCCTCTTGATAAGTCATTGATTGGAGATGCTAATCCTTGAATTAATGGACCATATGCATTTGCTCCTGCTAATCTTTGAACTAGTTTATATCCGATGTTTCCAGCTGCTAGGTTAGGGAATACTAAAATATTAGCAGTTCCTGCTACTTTAGAATCTGGACATTTTTTCATTGCTACTGATTTTACTATTGCAGCGTCAGCTTGTACTTCTGCTGTGAATGGGAATTTAACTCCTCTTTCTTCTAGGATTTTTCCTGCTTCGATAACTACATCGATATCTGGATGGCTAGCTGATCCTTTTGTAGAGAAAGTAAGTAAAGCTACTTTTCCTTCCATTCCTACAACACTTTTAGCTGTTACAACTGAAGCTTCAGCTATATCTGCTAATTGTTCTGAAGTTGGAACTGGGATAACTGAACAGTCTCCAAATAATAATACTTCTCCATAAGTATCTTGTCTTTCAGTAAGTTCCATAACGAACATAGAAGATACTGTTTTAATTCCTTTTTTAGTTCCTATTACTTGTAATCCTGCTCTTAATACATCAGCTGTAGGAGAATCTGAACCTGATACCATTGCATCAGCATCTCCCATTTTTACCATCATAGCTCCATAGAAGTTAGGATCTTTTGTCATGATTTCTCTTGCTTTTTCGTAAGTCATTCCTTTTTTAGCTCTTAATTCAGCAAATTTTGTTGCATAAGCATCAACTCTGTCTGATTTAGCTATTTCTATTATTTCTACACCTTTTAAAGAGATTCCTAAGTCATTAGCAACTCTTTCCATATCTTCTTTATGTCCTAAAACTATTGGTTTAGCAACTCCTAGCTCTACTATTTTAGCAGCAGCAGTTATTACTCTTTCATCTGTTCCTTCTGGTAATACAACTCTTTTTCCTACTGTTCTTGCTTTTTCTCTTATTTTAACTAAAAAACTCAAAACAATCACTTCCTTAATATTTTATTATAATTTTTTTACTTTTTTATCATATCCACAGGACACACCTATCCCTTGCCTGTTAAATATATACTAACAAATTTTAACTATAATTACAACTTTTTTATTTTATTATATATATAATAAAAGTAAAACGCTAGTCAAATATAGCCTGTATATATTCTTTGGCATCAAATTTTCTTAAATCTTCAATTTTTTCTCCAACACCTATGAATTTAATAGGCTTTTTAATCTCTTCAGATATACTAAACACTATCCCCCCTTTAGCTGTTCCATCTAGCTTAGTTATGATAAATCCTGTTAAATCTGTTACTTCATTGAAAACTTTTGCCTGTGAAAGTCCATTCTGACCTGTAGTTCCATCTATTACTAAAATAGATTCATAGTGTCTGTCACCTAATCTTTTCTTAATAATATTGTGAATTTTTTCTAGCTCTTTCATTAAGTTATTTTTATTATGAAGCCTTCCTGCAGTATCAATAATAGCTATATCTGCTCCTCTTGATTCAGCAGCAGATAAAGTATCAAAAACTACAGCACCAGGATCAGAACCTTGTGTACTTTTTACTATTTCAGCGCCAGATCTTTTTGCCCACTCCTCAAGTTGCTCAATAGCAGCAGCTCTAAATGTATCTCCGGCACCTAAAATTACTTTTTTGCCCTCTTTTATATATTTTGAAGCTAATTTACCAATTGTTGTTGTTTTTCCAACTCCATTAACTCCAACTACTAAAATTACATTTAATTTTCCATCTTCTATTTTTATATCATTTCCTTCTTTTATCAAGAATCCTTCCATTACCTCTTTAAGAACTGGATATATATCTTTTGGATCTTTTATCCCTCTCTTTTTAACTTCTTTTTCTAAAGCTCCAACTATTTTTACTGTCATATCCATTCCAATATCTGATTGTATTAAGATATCTTCTAACTCTTCATACATCTCATAATCAATAACATCTCTTCCTAAGATAAAAGATTTTAATTTTCCAAAAAGCCCCTCTCTTGATTTAAACAATTTATCCTTTAAAGAAGCAAAAAATCCTTTACTTTCCTCTTTTTTAGCTTCCTCTTTTATCTCTTCTTTTATAACTATTTCAACTTTTTCTTCTTTATTCTCTGTTGCCACTTCTGCTGCTGCTTTATTTTCAACAATTTCATCAGCTATTTTTTCATCTAACTTTTTATCTTTAACTTCCTCTTTTATCCCTTTATTTTCTTCAAGAATTTCAGAAATCTCAACTCCTGCAACTGTTACATTAGATTTCTCTTCCTCTTTCTTATCACGTCTAAACAATTTACTAAAAAAACCCATTAATTCTATCCTCCTAATAATACTCTATTATTTATAATTTTACCACAACTTCAAGTGATTTTCAATGTATAAGCATTATAAAAAATACACCTTTAATCTCACAAAAGATATAAGGTGTATCTCTTTAATTTTATTAAATTTTAGTTAAAATATCTCTTACAGCTAATATTCCCATTACTGCCGCTATATTAAGTCCACTTCCATATCCTGAACTATCTCCAGCTGCATATAATCCTTTTATACTTGTTTCCATATCTTTATTTATTGCTATTCTAGTACTTCTAAATTTTATCTCTGGGAAGTAAAGTAATAGATCTCCAGAAGCAAATCCCGGAGTTATCTTATCTAATACCTCAATAAACTCCATAATATTATCTAATAATCTTTGTGGACATGCTAGAGCTATATCTCCAGCTACATAATCTTCAGTAGTTGGAACTATATTTAATCTTGAAAGTTTTTCATCAGTTGATCTCCTTCCAGCTTTTAAATCAGCATATGATTGAACTAATAGTTTCCCTCCAGTTAACATTGATGACATTTTAGCTATAGCTGTAGCATATTCAAATGGTTGATTAAATGGTTGTGTAAACTTTTTAGTACAAAGTAATGCCAAGTTTGTATTTGTAGATTTTTTATCCTTATAAGCATGACCATTTGCCAATACAAAATCATCTTCATATTTTTCAGCTGCTATAAATCCACTTGGATTACTACAGAAAGTTCTCATCTTATCTCTATAGTTTCTTGAATAATAGATCATCTTTGCTTCATAGAAGTTTTCGTTGATCTCTTTCATAATAATATCTGGAATTTCTGCCCTTACTCCAATATCAATAGCCCCATTCTCATATTTGATATTGTGCTCCTTACAAAGATCCATCATTTTTTGAGCTCCGCTTCTTCCCATTCCAATTACAACATTATCAGAATAGTACTCCTCTTTTGCTCCTTTGTGAGTTACAACAACACCTTTTATCTTTTCGTCTTCAACAATTAAACTTTCAATCTCTCTTTCTGTAACAAACTCTACTCCCTTACTTAACAGATAATCTATCAATTCTGAATAAAGTTTTCTAGATCCATCTGTTCCTAAATGCATTGTTGGAGTATCAACTAATTGAATTCCATTTTCTATACAACCTTTTTTTATTTTTTCCATTGTTGCATTGTAATTAAGTCCAGCTGGTTTCTCATTAAATCCAAATTTTTTATAGATATCTACAACATATTGAATAGTATCATTAACTAATTTTTTACCAGTTACTGTGTGAACATCTCCTCCAACTCTATAATCCATATTAAATTTAGAGTCTGAAAATGCACCAGCTCCACTTACACCATATATTATAGAACAAGTTGGACAATTTACACAGTTCCCTAAAGTTTCTTTAGGGCAAACTCTATTTTTTAACATACGTCCTTTATCTATAACTAAAACCTTTACCCCATCTTTTTTTTCAACAGCTTCATAAGCTCCAAATACTCCAGCTTGTCCGCCTCCTAAAAAGATAATATCATATTTCACTATTTTTTTACCTCCAATGTTCTTTTACTTAAATTAATATTCACACCATTCTATATTTTGTGAAAATATATTTACTGGTAAGTTAGCGTGAATCTCTCCTGTTCTTCCTGAAAAATCATAATTCCAACCACCAGTTTTGTTACCTTCTGAAAAATTATTTGTATCATAAATCATATTACTTTCTGATATTTGTTCATTTTCAGGAGTATTAGGTAATGAATTTTTTCCATAAATCTCTGCAAAAGATATAAATTTACCATTTTTATCTTTATAATCTAATACTCTTAAATTATCCTTTGCTCCTTCATAGGTTAAATTTGGATATTCATTAGTTAATTGATAGTATTCCTCTAATGCTATCCTTAATTCTTTTAACTCTTTTAATGTGTATTCTGCTCTTTTCGCTTGTTTTAAATCATTAATATTATAAAAACCTAAAAAAAGAATCAACATTCCCAATAAAAATATTGCAATCTTTATTCCAATTTTCTTTAATTTTTCTTTTTTCTCCATTGTTTTCACTATCTTTTTGGCTTAATAAAAGCATCTCTAACTATTATTCCAGCTTTTTTAGGTAAAGTAATCTCAATTTCTAAAGGACCTCTTTTTACAGATATCCATCCTAACCCTTTAAATACTAACTCTTCTCCAGCTTGAATTTTAACTTTTTTCTTAATCATATCCAAATTTTTATAAGTATCTCTACATTTCTCACATGGTGGGAAGAAAAGATCACTTCTTTCTCCTGCTAATAGCTCTTTTAATTTTTCCACATTAGTTTCATGGAAAGTTACATCTTTAGCAGCATAAAGTGAGAAAATAGGTGTTACCTCATCTTCATTTATCACTCTAAACCATAATAGGTCTCCTATTATTAGAGCTCTTCCTTTTTTTACCTTAAATGTTTTTCTTGATATCTCCCCTGAAGGTACCATTTTTAAGTTACACTCTTCACATACTAAGTCAGATATTCTTCCATCTGGAATAAGCCCTGGAGTATCTATTAAAAATATATTTGTATGAGGAATTTGGTTTTTTACACTTTTCAATGTTGTTCCCGGATATTTAGAAACTGTTACTTTTTTTGCTCCTAAAAGTCTATTTACTATACTTGACTTTCCAACATTTGTAACTCCCAAAACAAGAGCTTCTACTCCATCAGGATAGAAATGTTTTATCTTTTTAAATATTCCATTGATTCCATAACCATTTTTACTACTTACTATAGCTATATCCAATGGTGCTATTCCCTCTTCAGCCAATCTATCTTTTACCCAATCAGCAACTTCAGAAGGGTGTTTATCATCTGGAATAAGATCTAATTTATTAATTACTACTATTGAATCCATCTCTCTAAGTACATCTAATATTTCATCATCAAAAGATCCTTCAAAGTCAATAATATCAAAAACTGCTATTGCCAATTTAGAGTATTGCATAGCTTCTTGAACTTCTCTTCTATAATCATCTTTATTCATTCTAACTGGCATATATTTACCATAATTTTTTATTTTAAAACATCTTTGACAATAGTGATCTCCAGGTTCTTCTAATTTAGCAGCTGGCAGATATCCACCTTTGTTTACATCTTCACTTTGTAATTCAATTCCACAACCTATACATTTCTTACCCATACACATCTCTCCTTTAATTTATATCACATCATAAACTATATTTTGATTAGTATATATACATAATTCTCCAGCTATATCCATAGCTTCCACAGCTATCTCTTCTGCTGATAGTTCAGTATGCTTTAACATCGCCTTTGCTGCTGCATAAGCATAGTTTCCTCCACTTCCAATAGCTGCTACATCTCCATCAGGTTCTATTACATCTCCATTTCCTGAAAGAATTAGTATCATATTCTTATCTGCCACTATAAGCATAGCATCTAAAACTCTTAAAGCTTTATCTGTTCTCCAATCTTTAGCTAGTTCAACAGAGGCTTTTTTCAAATTTCCTCCAAACTCATCTAACTTATTTTCAAACTTATCCATCAAAGCAAAAGCATCTGCTGCTGCTCCAGCAAAACCAGCAAGAATATTATAGTTACCTATTCTACGAATCTTTTTTGCATTGCTTTTAAAAACTACTTCTCCAAAAGTTACTTGTCCATCTCCTGCAAGTGCTACTTTTCCATCTTTTTTTACTGCTATTATAGTAGTAGCTTTTATCATTTTCCTTCACTCCTCATAGTTGCTTTCATAAAATCAAATGGTACTCTGCACAACATCTCTTCATATACTTTTGTACTCTCTATTGTAACATGTCCCATCAATTCTTTCAAATAATTAATCTTCATTCCCTTTGCCAACAAATGCAATGCAAATGTATGCCTAAAGCTATACGGACTGATCTCCCTTGTTATATTTGCCCTTTGAGCATATCTATCCACTATCCTTCTAAGAGATCTATCACTTAATCTATTCCCAGAGCCATTGACAAAAAGAATTTCAGGGTTATATTTTTCTCTATATTTTTCTTTTTTTGCTTCTACATATTTTTTAAAATACTCTCGAGTTCTTTCACTAAAAAAGACAGTTCTATTATTTTTACCATTAAATACTAATAGTTCTCTCTTATCTAAATCAAAAAATTGCTCTCCTGTTTTTAACATCTCTATTGATGTTATCCCACTTGAATACATAAGTTCTAATATCAATCTATCTCTTAAACCATTTGCATTATCTGTATTTATAACAGCCCTCAATCTATTTATCTCATCTAAAGTTAAAATATCAGGTTTTTCAGCTTCAAAACTAGGTGAACTAATAACCTCAACAGGATTACTTTTTATATGATTATTCTTTAACAAAAATTTAAAAAATGATCTTAAAGATGAAAGTTTTCTATTTAAAGATCTTTTTCCAACATTATTATCTTGTAGAGAGATTAAAAAACCTCTTAACATAACAGATGTTATCTCCATTACATCATCTATTTTTTCTATCTCTCTTAAATAAACAGATAATTGTGATAGATCTTTCTTCATAGACTTTATTGTATTAAGACTTTTATTCTCTCCAAACTCCATTATATACAAAAAATCTTTTAGATATTTGTCTATATTTTCCATCTTATCACCTTCTCAATCTATTTTTTAATTTAACTCTCCAATTTTTGTATCTAAATAATCTAACGCAATTTTTGAAATAGTATTATATCTCTCTTTTTTATCTCTTATTCTAACTCCATCTAATGATCTAATTATTCCAAAGTTTGGTCCCATAGGTTGGAAGTTCTTCTTTTCCTCTGTTACATATTTTATCATAGCACCTATGGCACTTCTGTCATCTAAGATGAAATTCTCTTTTCCTAAAATTCTATGAGCTATATTTATAGCTGCCATAGCTCCAGTTGCTATTGATGAAACATATCCCTCGCTTCCAGTAATTTGTCCTGCAAAATAAATATTATCTCTACTTTTTAATTTTAAAGTTTCATCTAAAAGTTTTGAAGAGTTAATAAAAGTATTTCTATGCATTACACCATATCTTATAAACTCTGCATTTTCTAGTCCTGGTATCATTGAGAATACTCTTTTTTGCTCTCCCCATTTAAGATTTGTTTGGAATCCTACAATATTATATAATTTTCCCTCTTTATCATCTTGTCTTAACTGAACAACTGCATAATCCATCTTATCTGTATTAGGATTGATTAATCCCTTAGGTTTCAATGGCCCAAAAACTAAAGTTCTCTCTCCTGTCATAGCTATTCTTTCAACAGGCATACAAGCTTCGAAAAGTTTCTCCTCTTCAAAAGTTTTTAAAGGAACTCTCTCTGCTGTAATAAGAGCATTATAGAAAGCATAGTATTCCTCTTTATTCATAGGACAATTGATATACTCCCCTTCTCCCTTTCCATAACGTGATTGTCTATATGCTTTAGTCATATCAATAGATTCTAAAGTTACTATTGGAGCTGCTGCATCATAGAAATATAGATGATCGCTATGAGTTAACTCCCCTATCTCTTTAGACAATATTTCTGAAGTTAATGGTCCAGACGCTAATAAAACTATTTGATCTTCTGGTATATTTGTAAACTCCTCTTCTATTATTTCAATATTTTCCATATTTTTTAAATATTCAGTTATCTCTATAGAGAAACCATCTCTATCTACTGCTAGGGCTTGCCCTGCTGGAACTCTATTTTTATCAGCTATCTTTATTAATAGAGAATCTAATCTTCTTAACTCCTCTTTCATAAGTCCAGAAGCATTTGCAAGGTTATCTCCTCCTAAAGAGTTACTACATACTAACTCTGCATAATATGGTTTCTTATGTGCTTCTGTCATCTTTTTAGATTTCATCTCATAAAGTTTTACTTTTATTCCTCTTTTAGCTAACTGATATGCCGCTTCGCAACCTGCTAAACCAGCACCTACTACTATTACCTCTTTTTTATTCATTATTTCTCCTTGTTTATAAATTCAAAGAGCTCACCCCTAAAGGTGAGTTCTTACTATTTCTCTATTTTCTTTATATTCTTACACTCTGGGTACCCTGTACAAGCTAGAAATTTTCCCCATCTTCCTCTACTGATTTTAAATGGACGTCCACACTTTTCACATCTACCTGCAACTTTTAAGATTCTATCCTCTTCATCTTTTATTTTTTTAAGCTCTGTATTTATCTGCATTACTCCATTTTTCTCTTCAATCTTGTTATTGGCTAACATCTTTCTAATCTCTGGAGGTAATGGCATTCTATCATTATCTTCTGAGAAGTTTTCACTCTCTAAATAACTTCCAAATCTTCCTGTTTTTAACAGATACTTTGCTCCAGTTGAAGTTACAACATCTGTTTCTTTACCTTTTTTAGCTTTTACAAGCTCTTCAACCTTCTCCTTAACATAGATTTTTCCATTCTCTATCTCTTCTGCTGGTATCTCTATTCCTTTTAAAGATATTCTCTCTTTGCATCCATCTTCTTCATTAGGACAAGCTAAATATCTTCCAAATCTTCCTGTTTTTAAAATCATATTTCCCTTTCCGCAAGAACAAGGAACATCTGATTCTATAATTCTTGACATCTCCTCTTCTACTTTTACTTTAAATTTATCTATATAGTATTTTAAATCTTTATAGAAAACTGAAAGCAGAGATATCCAGTCCTTTTCTCCTTCTGCTACCTCATCTAATTCATTTTCAAGCTCAGCAGTAAATTTTATATTCATTATATTAGGGAAATTTTCATCTAACTTATTTTTAATCTCATATCCCAATGCTGTTGGCACAAAGCTCTTTCCCTCAAGAGCAACATATTCTCTTTTTTTCAAAGTTTCTATAATTGTTGCATATGTAGATGGTCTACCAATTCCCTCTGCTTCTAATTTTTTTACTAGAGAAGACTCAGTAAATCTTGAAGGTGGCTTAGTATAGTCCTCTTTTATCAATAACTTTTCTAACTTTAATATATCTCCAACTTTGATATCTGGAAACTCTCCTAATGGAAGATCCTCTTCTTCTTTAAATATCTTATAGTATCCGTCAAAGATAATTTTATTAATAGTTCCTCTAAAAGAAAATTTGTCATAGTTACACACTAGCTCAAATTGTTCATATTTCATTGGAGCTAATTGTGATATAACAAATCTCTCCCAAATAAGTTTATATAACTTTTGTTGGTCTTTATCTAAAGTATTTTTTAAACTATCTGGAGTTAAGTTTATATCTGTTGGTCTAATAGCTTCGTGGGCATCTTGAATTTTTTGTTTACTTTTACTTGTCTTTTTAACACCTAAATATTCTTTACCAAAGTTTTCAAGAATATAGTTTTTAGCCATTTCCACTGCATCATCTGATATTCTTGTAGAGTCTGTTCTCATATAAGTGATAAGTCCTTTATGAGTTCCTTCAATATCTATTCCTTCATAAAGCCCTTGAGCTATTCTCATAGTTTTTGATGCTGAAAATCCTAGATATGAAGATGCTAACTGTTGTAAAGTACTTGTTTTTAAAGGAAGTGGAGAGTTTTTACTTTTCTTTGAAACTTTAGCTTCGATTACTTCAAAATCTTTTTTCTCAACTTTCTTTATCTCTTCAACTACTTTTTCATCTGTTAGTTTATCTATTTTTTTATCTTCTACTTTGTATAATGCAAGTTTTAACTTATTAGTAAACTCACCTTTTACTTCCCAAAATTTTACAGGAACAAATTTTTTTATCTCATCTTCAAGATCACATATTAATTTTAATGCTACTGATTGAACTCTTCCTGCACTTGTATTTGATGAAATACTTTTCCAAAGTAGCGAACTTATTCCATATCCCACTAATCTATCCAATATTCTTCTAGCTTGTTGGGCATTTACCTTATCCATATCAATTTTTCTAGGATGTGTTATTGAATCTTTAATAGCTGTTTCTGTAATCTCATTAAATTCTATTCTATTAGAATCATCTTCCGAAAGTTTTAAAGCATAAGCTATGTGCCATGCTATTGCCTCTCCTTCTCTATCAGGGTCAGATGCTAAAAATACTTTATCTGATTTTTTAGCCATGTCTTTTAAATTTTTTATTACTTCACCTTTTCCCTTAATAGTAGAATAAGAAGGTTTAAAATCATTCTCTACATCTACACCTAATTTACTTTTAGGTAAATCTCTAACATGCCCAAATGATGCTACAACATGAAAGTCCTTTCCAAGTATTTTTTCTATTGTTTTAGCCTTAGCTGGGGATTCAACTATTACTAAATTTTTTTTACCCAAAACTCTTCACCCCTATCTAACTTTTCATTCATTATATCATTTCCGTTTCATTTTACTAAAAAATGTGAAAAAAAGCAACAATCATTTCTTTACTCTCTTTTTCTATACTTTCCACCAGCAACACTAACAACTAATTTTTTCAACTCTAAATTCATTAATATTGCCAATGCTTCTCCTGCTTTTATAGAAGTTTTAATTATTATCTCATCTAATGTTAATTCTTTATTTAAGACACAATATATTTTTTCTTCTAAAGGTGTCATATCTGCCTTTGTTTTTCTTTTCTCTCTTTTTTTCCATTCATATTCTGAAAGAATATCTGCAACACTTGTAACTAATTTTGCCTGTGAATTTTTTATCAATTCATTACACCCTTCTGATGCAGGAGAAAAAATATCACCAGGTACAGCAAACACCTCTCTTCCCTCTTCTAATGCTATTTCAGCAGTTATAAGACTTCCACCTTTTAATTGACTCTCAACGACTAAGATACCCTTTGAAATTCCTGCTATTATTCTATTTCTCATAGGAAAGTTTCGTGCCAATGGTTCTGTTCCTAAAGGAAATTCACTTAAAATTAACCCTTTTTTTTCTATCTCTTGCCATAAAACTCTATTTTCTTTAGGATAAATTATATCTAATCCACTTCCTACTACTGCTATAGTTTTCCCTTGACTTTCTAAAGTTTTTTTATGACAAATACTATCTATTCCTAAAGCTAAACCACTAACTGTAACAATATTATTTTCAACCAGCTCTTGAGAAAATTTTTCACAAACTACTCTTCCATAAGTTGTAGCTTTTCTTGTTCCAACAACACCTATTACTCTTTTTTTCAAAAGTGAAATATCACCCTTATAATATAAAAATACTGGCGGTTGACTAATATTTTTTAACTTTTCTGGATAATCAGAACTTTTTAAACTTAAAATCTTAATATTTTTTTCATTTAATTTTTGTATCTCTTCTTTTAAATTTACATTTTTTGATTCAATTATCTTTGAATATTCTTCCTCTTTTATCTGAAAACTATTTATAAAAGTATATTTATCAAACTTAAAAATTTCCTCATAATTTTCAAATCTTTCCATTAAATTCCGAATAACACAATCTCTAACCCCTGCTATCCTTAATTTATACCATTCCAAAAAATCAACCCCTATTTTTTATTTTACTTTACCATAGACCTTTGATAAAAGTTCCCTTAAAATTTTTGAATTTGGAAATAATCCTCTTCCTTGTTCTAATATATTTTTAGCCTCTGCATACCTATCTGTTGCCATATAAATATCTCCTATTCCAGCATACACATATTCATCTTGTTTATATTCTAAATACTCTCTAAAATCACTTATAGCACTATCATAGTTTTTTAAATTTCTGTTGGCAATTCCTCTTCCTAAATACGCTTCATAAAAACTTGGATTCATATTTAAAACTTCATTATATCTTGAGATAGCCTCTTGATTTTTTCCTAAGAATCTTGCAGTTGTAGCTGTTCCAAAAACATTTCTTATATCACTTTTATCTATAGCAAATATTTTTTCTGCTCTCTCAAGTTGATTCATTCTAAAATATTGATCTCCTAATTGAAATATCACATTACTATTTCTATTTGTAGATTCTATATACTCATTTAACGCCTCTTCAAATTGAATATTTAATTTTTTTAATCTCTGTCTATCCCTTTCTTTTGTCATTTGATCATCTATTTTCTTTAATGCATCATTACGATATTCATATATTGGAGCAGCTTCTCCCATAACAAATATACTTGATAATAAAAATGTTACCATACCTAATGCTATTTTTTTCATTGATTTATCTCCTTTACTTTTCCTTTTATAATTCCATCTGTTACTTTAATAACTATCTCATCATCTATTTTTATATTTTTTACACTTTTTATAATCTCGTTATTTTTAGTTACAACACTATATCCCCTTTTTAATGTTTCTAAAGGATTTAAAGTTATCACCTTGTGTACTCTTCTATCTAAACTATTTTTTATTTCATTTAGCTTAGATTGAAATGCTCTTTTTACTCTTTCTTCCCTATCGACTAACTCTTGATTTTTATTCTCCAACTCTCTGTAAAAATTTTTTATATAGTAACTATTTTTCCTATTTTCTAACTCTTTTTTCAAAGACTCAATTTGATTTTTTATTACTGAGTTCAAATATTTTTTTCTATCATCTAAAGTTTCAAGTATCTTTACTCTTTCAGGGACTGATAACTCCACAGCTTGAGTAGGTGTAGCTGCTCTAGCATCAGCAGTTAAATCACTTAAAAGGTTATCTATTTCATGCCCTACTGCTGAAATTATAGGTTTTTTTGAGTTGAAAAAAGCTAAGGCTACATTTTTATCATTAAATGCCCATAGATCTTCTATACTTCCACCACCTCTTCCAGCAATAATCAAATCTATCTCGTCTATCTTATTTAAAGTTTTTATCCCTTTTATTATCTCTGCCTCTGCTCCTACTCCCTGTACTTTAGCTGGATAAGCATATATATTTATTGTATTATCTCTTTTTTTTATAGTTTTTATTATATCTTGCAATGCTGCTCCAGTATAAGCAGTTACCACTCCAATATTTTTAGGATATTTAGGTAGTGGTTTTTTATGTTTCAGATCAAAATATCCTGCTTCTCCTAGTTCTTTTTTTAGTTGTTCTAATTTGATAAAAAGTTCTCCCAACTCATTCTTTTTTTCAATATGTCTAACTAAAACCTGAAAATCTCCTCTATTTTCATAAAATCCTACATCTCCAAAAATTTTTACTGAGTCACCATCTTTTAAATCTTCAGCTATTCTTTTAAACTTATATTTAAATGCTACACATTTTATCTGAGCATCTCTATCTTTCAAATTAAAATATAGATGCCCACTCTTGTAATAAGTTACCCCTGATAATTCTCCTTCTAAAAAAAACTCTCTTAAATCACCATTATCCTCAAGATAATTTTTTACCTTTCTATTAAACTCACTTACTGTATATGTTCTCTCCTCAAACATCTATTTTTATTCTCCTTAAAATTCAAGTAACAAATTCTTTAATCTATTCATCTCATCTCTTTTAATTATTGCAGTTTCAAAATCTAGTTCCTTTGATAATTGAGCTATTTCTTTTTGTAACTTCAATATCTCTTTTTCTATATCTTTAACTGAAGTAAATAATTTTTTCTCTTTACCTTGTTTCTCTTCTGGTAATCCATAATCCAAGTTAATTAACTCTTCACTTATCTCTTTAATTATACTCTTAGGATCTATACCATTAATGACATTATACTCATTTTGAATCTTTCTTCTTCTAGCTGTTTCAGTTATAGCTTCTTGCATAGAGTCTGTAATCACATCTCCATATAGAATTACTCTTCCCTCTACATTTCTTGCTGCTCTACCAATAGTTTGAACCAATGATCTTCTACTTCTCAAGAATCCCTCTTTATCAGCTTCTAAAATTGCTACTAAAGAAACCTCTGGTATATCAAGCCCCTCTCTTAAAAGGTTTATCCCTACTAAAACATCAAATTCACCTTTTCTCAATCCAGCTATTATCTCTACTCTTTCTAATGTATCAATATCAGAATGCATATATTTTACTCTTACACCTAGTTCTAAGTAATATTCTGTTAACTCTTCAGCCATTTTTTTAGTCAGTGTCGTAACTAATACTCTCTCTCTTTTCTCTACTCTTTTTCTTATCTCCTCTAATAGATCATCAACTTGATTACCAGTAGGTCTTACCTCTATTTCAGGATCAAGTATTCCTGTTGGTCTTATAAGCTGTTCAGCTATTATTCCTCCAGAACTCTCTATCTCAAAATCTCCTGGAGTTGCAGATACAAAAACCGTTTGATGAGATAGCTCTCTAAACTCTTCAAACTTTAAAGGTCTGTTATCCAATGCAGCTTTTAATCTAAAGCCATTGTCAACTAAAGCTGTTTTTCTAGCTCTATCTCCATTATACATTCCCCTTATTTGAGGTATAGTAATATGTGATTCATCTATAAAAATTAAAAAATCATCTGGAAAATACTCTAATAAAGTATCTGGAGTCTCTCCGACTTTCTTTCCTGAAAGATATCTAGAATAGTTTTCTATTCCTTTACAATATCCTATCTCTCTTATCATTTCTATATCATACTCTGTTCTTTGTTTCAATCTCTGAGCTTCTAAAAGTTTTCCCTTTTTTTCAAAAGCTTCAACTTCTATTTTCATGTCTCTTTGAATTTCTTTTATAATTCTCTCATCATCACCATCTGCTGTTAAATATTGAGTTGCAGGATATATCATAATTCTCTCTATATTTTTTCTTATTTTTTGTCCAGTTAAAGTATTAATCTCTGAAATTTCTTCTAAATCATCTCCCCAATACTCTAATCTATATCCTGTTTCCATATATGATGGATAAATATCAATTACATCTCCCTTTATCCTAAATTTTCCTCTTTCAAAAGCTATATCGTTTCTCTCATATCTAATACTTACTAATCTTTCTATCAACTCTTTTCTATCTATTCCAGTTTTTTTATCTATTGGTATAGTCATTTTCTTATATGTTTCAGCAGATCCCAATCCATATATAGCTGATACCGAAGCTACTATTATTACATCTCTTCTATTAATTAAAGCAGCAGTTGCAGCATGTCTCAATTTTTCTATCTCATCATTTATTGAAGAATCTTTCTCTATATATGTATCTGTTGTAGCAATATATGCCTCTGGTTGATAGTAATCATAATAAGATACAAAATATTCTACTGCATTTTCTGGAAAAAATTTTTTATATTCTGTATATAATTGTGCTGCTAACGTTTTATTAGGAGCTAAAATTAACGATGGCCTTTGTGTTTTTTCAATTACATTGGCTATTGTAAATGTTTTCCCTGATCCTGTCACCCCTAAAAGCACTTGATCTTTAATTCCATTTTTTATATTTTCAGTCAATTCTCTTATTGCTTCTGGTTGATCTCCAGTAGGAGTATATTTAGAATGTATTTTAAACATAATAACCTCCATTCATCTTTCTTATCTTCTCTATTATATCATAAAGATTACTACTATCTATAAAATATATTTTCTTTTTTATTTAGTTTTTCAAATAATTTAATTTGAAAATATATTGACTTTATTAAAGATTTGTTTTATAATTCTCATAGAAAATATAGGAGGTAACATCATGGAGGTATTTATACATCATATTTATGAATATCAAAAAGGAATTAGAAATCTAATTTTACATACAACTGAAAAGGAAAATATTGATTTTATAAAAAATAAACTAAACTCAGAAAACATTAGTTTTATTATTTATCCATTAGGATGTAATAGAATAAATGTTTTCTTCGGAGCAAAAGAGTGTGTTGAAGTAATAAAAAATATAAATAAGCCATCTTTAACAACTTATACTCCAGAAGAAGATTTTATTTTAGGAATTATGTTAGGATATGATAGAAGAAGGCAATGTGAAAGATTTTTAAAATTTAAAGATAGAGAAAAACAAAAAATAGCTTAACTTTGTAGAAGGGATTATAGGTTCCTTCTATTTTTATTTTCTCTCTAAAAATTTTATAACAAGATTTCTGTTTTTTTGATATAATTGTAAGGTAAAGGAATTTCATAGGAGGAGCAATGTGTTAAAAAATTTTAAATTTATTATCTTACTTTTAAATTTTATCGGAATAGGAGTTACTATTTATTATAAAATTTTTATATTAACTATTTTATTAATATTGTTATTTGCTTATTTTATATATATTTTTATGACTGGAAATGCAAGAAATACTAAAAATGATTTTAATAAGAGAGCTTTAATCTCATACAATATAATTCTTTTATGTTTTATATTAATCTTTTTTAGGCTTATACAAGTACAGATATTTGATAAAGATTTTTACCTAGATAAAATACGTAAACAAACTATTACTAGTAATAAAAATTCTGGGAATAGAGGAAGTATTTTTGACTCAAATGGAAAAAGTTTAGCCTTTAATAAGAATATATATGACTTAGGAATTGATCCTATAAGAGCTTATGAAAATCCTGATATAGTAAAAGCTATTGAAGAGATAATTGATAAACCATTTATAAAATTAAATAAAAAAAAATTTCTTACTGAATTAAAACAAGCTAATGAAAATGAAAAAAAATATAAATTAATCAGCAGGAATTTAAGTGAAAATGAGAGAGCTGAAATAGATGAAATTTTAAATAAATATAAATTAAATAAGAGAGAATTTATTTTTGATAGAAATATTGAAAGAACCTATTATAAAAAAGATATTTACAATGACTTAATAGGACTTATAGGATACACAGCAAATTCTCAACATGAAAAAGAGGGTATCTTTGGAATAGAAAAGCAATATGAAGAATACTTAAAAGAAAAAACTATTTTTAAAGAGATGCCTTATGCACAAAATAGAAGACTACGTCTTCCTACTTCCAATGATGAAATTAAAATAAATTTAAATGGAAGAAATGTTTTTATGACTATTGATAATGATTTACAATTTATATTAAATGATGAAGTTAAGAAAAAATTTATCTCTTCTAATTCAGAAGAGGCTTATGGAATAATAATGGATCCTAATAATGGAAAAATCTTAGCTACAGCTGCTTTTACTAGAAAAAAAAGAGCTTTAAGAAATCCTATATTTCAAAACCAATTTGAGCCTGGTTCTACTTTTAAACCTATAATTGTAGCTTCTGCCTTAAATGAAGGGTTAATAAAAAGAAGTAGCAAATTTGATGTTAAAGATGGGACTATAAAAAAATATAGACACACTATTAGAGAAAGTTCAAGAAGCACTAAAGGAATACTAACAACTGATGAAGTTTTAAAAAAATCTAGTAACGTTGGAATGGTACTTATTGGTGATACTTTTAGTGATGAAATATTTGAAAAATATCTGAAAGCTTTTGGATTATATGATAAAACAAATGTTGATTTTCCTGCTGAAATAAAACCTTATACTACTCCATATAGAAAATGGGATAAACTTAAAAAGAGTACAATGTCTTTTGGACAAGGAATTGTAGTTAGCCCTATTCAACTAGCTACTGCTTTTTCTGCTGTAATTAATGGAGGAGTTTTATACAAACCATATCTTGTTGAAAAAATAACTGATGAAAACAATATTGTTATTAGGAGAAATCTTCCTACCCCTATAAGGCAAGTTATATCTCCTGAAATTTCTGCTAATATGAGAGAAATATTAGAAAGTGTTGTTAGTGAAGGAACTGCAAAAAAAGGTATAGTTGAAGGATATCGTGTAGGAGGTAAAACTGGTACTGCTCAATTAAGTACTCGTGGTGGGTATATAAGACATGAATATTTAGCTTCATTTATAGGTTTTTTCCCTGCTGATAAACCACAATATCTAGTTTTAGTAATGTTTATGAAACCTCAAGGAGAAACTATATTTGAAAAATTTGGAGGTGCTACTGCTGCTCCTGTTTTTGGTGAAATTGTTAGAAGAATTACTAAAAATAAAAATATACTTTCTCAAAATGTAGCTAAAATTAGTGAAACTACAGAAATTGAAACTCTTAATAGAAATACAGATATACTGAATGTAGAAATGCCAGATTTAAAAGGTTTAAGCCCAAAAGATATAATTTATATTTTTAAAGATACTAATATAGATGTTAAAATTTCTGGAAAAGGACTTGTTGATTCTCAAAAACCTGCTCCAGGAACACCTTTAGAAAATATTAAACAAATAGAGGTTATTTTAAAATAGGAAAGGAGGCTTCTATGAGATATTATAAGATTTTTGTAGATAATACTTCTGGACTTTTTACCTATTCTGATGAAAATTTAGAATATGAGATAGGAAATAGAGTTAAGGTATCCTTTCGTAATAGAGAGCGTTCTGGTATAATTATATGTGAAGACAAAATAGAAAATATTAATTTTAAAGTTCTTCCTATACTAGAAAAACTTGATAATGAAATTCAACTTTCTAAAAATTATATCAAACTTTTAATATGGATAAAAAACTATTATTTGACTTCCTTTGAGCAAGTTTTCACTGCTGCTCTTCCAGTGGATTTAAAAGTTAAATATAGTACTTACTATTATTTTTCAGATATAGAAAATATCTTTTCTGAAAAAATTTTTACTAAATACCCTAAAAAAGTGATAGATTTTATTAGAAAGAAGTTAACTGTTTCACGTAACACCTTAAATGGACATTTTAAAAGTAGTATAATTAAAGAGATGCTGAAAAACGAGATATTACTAAATATTAATGAAAAAAATATAGGTTTAAACTACTGGTATGATATAAATTATATAGAGAATATAAAATTTTTAGAGGTCGTAGAATATTTTAAAAAGAGAGAGGTTTTTCCTAAAAGTAGTTTAGAAAATAATTTCCCTAAACTTGAATTGGAAAAATTAATAAAAGATGGCATTTTCTCTGCAAAGAAAGTCTTGAAAGAAAAAGAGGAAGAGAAGGAAATAAAAATATTTTCAAATACTCTCAATGAGAATAATATAACTTTGACTCCTGAACAATTAAAAGCTAAAGATATGATTATTAATGGAGAAAACAGATTTTATCTATTAAAAGGTGTCACTGGTTCTGGAAAAACAGAAGTCTATCTTGAATTGATAAAAAAGGCTTTTAAAAAGGGAAAGGGGAGTATCTTCCTCGTTCCTGAAATATCCCTAACTCCTCAAATGGTAGAAAGATTTAAAAGTGAATTTAAAGAGAGTATAGCAATACTTCATAGTAAATTATCTTCTAAAGAGAGAGCAGATGAATGGTTCTCTATATACTCTGGAGCCAAAAAAATTGTTTTAGGAGTAAGATCTGCTATTCTTGCCCCTGTTCAAAATTTACAGTATATCATATTAGATGAGGAGCATGAAAATACCTATAAACAAGATAATAACCCAAGATATAATGCAAAATATGTAGCTATAAAAAGAGCTGAACTGGAAGATGCCAAACTTATTTTAGGTTCTGCAACTCCATCTATTGAAAGTTATTATTATGCTAAGAAAAATATTTTTACATTGATTGAGATGAATTCTCGTTATAACAATATTCAACTACCAGAAATTGAAATAATTGATATGAAAAAAGAGGAAGATCTATTTTTTAGTAAAAAGCTTCTTGAAGAGATAAAAACTAATCTTTTAAAAGGGGAACAGGTAATGTTACTTTTAAATAGAAAAGGATACTCTACATATATTCAATGCAAGGATTGTGGTCATGTAGAAGAATGTTCCCACTGCTCTATAAAAAGTAGCTTTTATGCAAGCCAAAATGTATTAAAGTGTAATTATTGTGGGAGAGTAATAAAATATACTGGACATTGTAGTAAATGTGGAAGCACCAATTTAATTCACAGTGGTAAAGGTGTAGAAAGAATAGAAGAGGAGATAAAAAAATATTTTCCCTCTGCTAAGGTTATTAGAGTAGATTCTGAAAGCAGTAAAAATAAAGAATTCTTTGAAAAAATGTATTTTGACTTTTTAGATAAAAAATATGATATAATGATAGGTACACAGATGATATCAAAGGGATTACATTTCCCAAATGTCACCCTTGTAGGAGTTGTCAATGCTGATACTATCTTAAACTTTCCAGATTTTCGTGCTGGAGAAAAAACATTTCAACTTGTTACTCAAGTAGCTGGTAGAGCTGGTAGAGGTGACAAAAAAGGTAGAGTTATTGTTCAAACTTACCAACCAGAACACTATACTTTTAATAAAATAGAAACAAATGATTATGAAGGATTTTATAATGAAGAGATATCTAATCGTGAACTTTTAGAGTATCCTCCATTTTCTAAAACAATCAATATTGGAATATCATCAAAATTTGAAAAAGATCTAGAAATTTTTGCAAATGATTTTTTCAATGATATAACTGATGAAGAAGTAGAGATGTTTGGCCCTATGAAAAGTTTAGTTTATAGAGTTAAAGATAGATTTAGATATAATATTTTTATTAAGGGAGATAGAAAAAAAATTTCTTTTTTTAAAAGAAAACTTGAAAAAAAATTGGAAAAATATCACTCACAATCAAAATTTAGAATTGTTATAGATGTTGATCCAATAAATTTAATATAAAATTTTAATATAATATATAGAGGTGAAAGTTGTGATTTATGAATTAAAAAAATATGGAGATCCTATACTTAGAGAAAAAAGTACAGAAGTAGAGGTAATCGATGAAAAAATCCAAGAGATTTTAAATAACATGGTTGAAACTATGTATGAAACAAAAGGAGTTGGACTTGCAGCTCCTCAAGTAGGGTTTAATAAAAGAATGTTTGTTGCTGATTGGAGTGGAGAAGGTGAAGCTTTAAGAAAAGTTATTAATCCTATCATAACTCCACTTACAGAAGAACTTATAGATTGGGAAGAAGGATGTTTAAGTGTTCCTGGTATCTACAAAAAAGTAGAAAGACCTAAAAAAGTAAGAATAGAATACTTAAATGAAAAAGGAGAAAAAGTTGTTGAAGAGCTTGAAGGATTCCCAGCTATTGTTGTACAACATGAATTTGACCATCTTGAAGCAGTTTTATTTATCGATAAAATCTCTCCAATGGCTAAAAGAATGATTAGTAAAAAACTTCAAGCTTTAAAAAAAGAAACTTTAAAAAATCTTATAGAAGAATAGGAAAATTTTTATGAATAAGGGTAAAATACTTTGTATAGTTGTATTGTTAGGTGTTCTTTATCTATTTTTACCACAAATTTATAGAAGTTATGTAAAAATAAATAAATTAAACAACGAAAAAAAAATAATATTAGAAAAAATTCAGTTGGAGAAAAATAGGATTAAGGAGTATAATACTTCTATAAGTGCTCTTGACAATGATTTTAAAAGGGAACAAATTTCTCGTGACAGACTTCAAATGGTAAAAGAGGGCGAAGAAATATATAGATTAATAAATCAAAAGTAGGAGGAAAAATGAAAAGAGAATTAGCACTTGAATTTGCTAGAGTAACTGAGGCTGCAGCATTAGCAGCTTACAAATGGGTTGGAAGAGGAAACAAGGAAGCAGCAGATCAAGCAGCAGTTGATGCTATGAGAACTATGCTTAACAGAGTAGCTATTGATGGTGAAATTGTTATTGGAGAGGGAGAGATAGACGAAGCTCCTATGTTATATATAGGGGAAAAAGTTGGTAAAGCTTATTATAAATGTGAAGAAGAAGGAGAGCCTGAAGATGATTACTGTTCTCCAGTTGATATAGCTGTAGACCCAGTAGAGGGAACTAGAATGACTGCACAAGGACAAGCTAATGCTATTACTGTACTTGCTGTAGCAAATAAAGGAAGTTTCTTAAAAGCTCCTGATATGTATATGGAAAAACTAATTGTTGGTCCTGAAGCAAAAGGTGTTATTGACTTAGAAAAACCACTTATGGAAAATATCCACAATGTAGCTAAGGCTTTAAATAAAGAATTAACTGATCTTATGATTGTTATTCTTGATAAGCCAAGACATTCACAAATTATTAAAGATCTTCAAAACTTAGGAATAAAAGTTTATGCTCTTCCTGATGGAGACGTTGCAGGTTCAATTTTAACTTGTATCATTGATTCTGATGTAGATATGCTTTATGGTATTGGAGGAGCTCCTGAAGGAGTTATCTCTGCTGCTGTTATCAGAGCTCTTGGTGGAGATATAAATGCTAGACTTAAACTAAGAAGTGAAGTTAAAGGTGTTACTTTAGAAAATGATAAAATCTCTACATTTGAAAAAAGAAGATGTGAAGAGATGGGGCTTAATGTTGGAGAAGTTTTAAGAATGGACGATCTTGTTAAAGATGACGAGGTTATCTTCTCTGCAACTGGTATCACTGGTGGAGATCTTTTAGAAGGAATTAAAAGAAAAGGAAGTATAGCTAGAACTCAAACTCTTGTTGTAAGAGGAAAAAGTAAAACAGTTAGATATATAAATTCTGTTCATAACTTAGACTTTAAAGATGATAAAATTACTCATCTTGTTAAATAATAACCTATAAAACAATAAAATATTAAAAACTCTCTTGATTAATTGAGAAAAATAATGTAATAATTATTTATAGTCAAGGGAGTTTTTTTATTTTTTTAGTAAAGGAGAATGATATATGAAAAACTTTTTATTTATCATCTTAGGAAATCTAATCTTTGCTCTTGGAATAGCTACTTTTGTAATACCAAATGGTTTAATTATGGGAGGAAGCACTGGACTTGCTCTTTCAGTTCAACACTTTTTAGGAATTGATATAACTATCACCGTTGCTATTATCAATATTGTCACTTTTTTAGCTGGATTATTTATTTTAGGTAAAAAATTTGCAGCTACCACTTTAATTAGTACTTTTATTTTTCCATTTTTTCTAAATTATTTTAAAGATATTGAAAAATTAAAACACATTACTTCTGATACTTTATTATCAGCTATTTTTGCTGCTTTATTAGTTGGAACTGGAGTAGGAATTGTTTTAAGAGTAGGGGCATCCACTGGTGGACTTGATATTCCTGCTATTATTTTAAATAAGAAGAGAGGTGTTCCTATAGCTATTGTTCTTTATGCTATTGATATTTCAATTCTTTTATCTCAAATGATTTTCTCTAATATAGAACAGATCTTATATGGTATTATTATAGTTTTAATTACAACTATGGTTATTAATAAAGTTATAGTTTATGGAAAAAATGATTTTATGGTTACTATAATTAGTGAAAAATATTTAGAGATCAGTGAAAATATTCATAATAAAATTGATAGAGGGACTACTTTTATAGATATACAAACAGGTTATAAAAAAAATAATCAACAAGCTGTTATGAGTGTTATTTCCAAAAGAGAGCTGCACTCTTTAAATAAATTAGTACAAGAGATTGATCCTAAAGCTTTTATTATTATTAATCAGGTAAATCAAGTTAAAGGAAGAGGTTTTTCTTTAGATAAACATATATAAATAAAACTATAATTTCCAAAAGTAGAGGAGTGTAAACGACTACTACTTTTGAG
>ERZ894240.763-NODE-763-length-27091-cov-8.826787_pt1 | contig 27091 bp, 30 predicted proteins | sample MGYA00380298_ERZ894240 | MGnify/ENA primary metagenome ERZ894240 (study PRJEB32331, sample SAMN06328419) | human gut metagenome | biome: human gut microbiome; feature: stool | host: Homo sapiens | collected 2014-06-27 ... | reverse complement strand
ATATAAACATAAAAATGCTGATGCTATGGTGCGCCATTCGTTTATGTGTGAGGCTGTTTGTGATTTATTGTCTTATCTTAAAATCGGATATGGCCGACGGGAAAAGGCTGTAAAACCTTTGGAGAAACTTGAGGTTATTTCAGAGAAGAATAAGAAACTGCTTAATGATTTTATAATATGGTTGACTGATAACAATGATTATTCCTCTCACACAATTGATGTCTATTATACCTCGTTGAGAAAATATTTTGAATACGCCAATGAACTAAATATGGATAATTGCAGACGATTTATAAAAAGCCTTGAAGAGGAAAAACTTTCTCCAGCTACCATTCGATTACGTATTACAGCCATTGAGAAGTTCTCCAAATGGGTGAAGAAACCTATTGAACTGAAACGACCTAGAATGAAACGCAAGTTGGATGTAAACAATGTACCGACAGAAGAGGAATATAATAGGTTACTGGAGTATCTGAAAACAAAACTCAACAAGGATTACTATTTCTTCATTAAGGTATTGGGTACTACAGGAGCTCGGCTCTCGGAGTTTCAGCAATTCACGTGGGAGGATATAGCGGCCGGCGAAGTTGTTTTGAAAGGGAAAGGGAACAAGTATCGGCGTTTCTTTTTCCAAAAGCAATTGCAGAGGGAAGTGAAGGACTATATAAAGGAGACAGGCAAGTCCGGTACTCTTGCTGTTGGGAGATTCGGGCCGTTGACTCAAAGAGGTCTTTCACAGCATCTGAAAGTATGGGGTAAACATTGTGGTATCGATTCGAAAAAAATGCACGCTCACGCCTTCCGGCACTTCTTTGCTAAAATGTTCCTGAAGAAAACCAAAGATGTAATTCAATTAGCAGACCTTCTTGGTCATGGTAGTGTAGATACAACAAGAATTTATTTACAAAAAAGTTATGATGAACAACAAAGAGACTTTAATAAAAACGTTACGTGGTAGTGTAGCCCAGCTCAATGAATTGTCGGATATGACTGAAGGCATAGATGTTTATGACGCTGCCGGATATGTTGATACTGAATTTCTTATGGAAGCGCTTTCCTGTGTTAATACTTTTATGGATGCGAGTAATATGGTTATTACGAAAATATCCTCACTGTTAGCGCCGGACGCTCCGGTTGATGAAAGGAAGAACCAGGCTGATGAAGGTAAGAAATGGAATGTGGAAGAGATACTGAAGCATTGTACTCTTGAGGATAGTGTTCTTAGACTTCCGAAAGTACAATTCAATAAGAAATCCTATGCTGAAGCAAAGAAATGGATAGAAGAAGCTGGCGGCTCATGGCAGGGAGGTAAGATACAGGGATTCACATTTCCTTTTAATCCGGAACGTGTGTTCTCCATCTTGAAAGAAGGTAAGCGATGCGATTTGCAAAAAGATTTTCAGTTCTTTGAAACACCTGCTGATATTGCAGACTGGCTGGTAATGCTTGCCGGTGGAATTCACGAAACAGATACCGTACTTGAACCAAGTGCCGGACGTGGTGCTCTGATAAAAGCGATTCACCGGTCGTGCCCGTCAGTAACAGTTGAATGCTATGAACTGATGCCGGAAAACAGGGAGTTTCTTCATACACTTGATAACGTAATATTGCTTGATGAAGATTTTACGAAAGACAGTGTAGGACATTACACTAAAATTATTGCTAATCCTCCGTTTTCCGGTAATCAGGATATTGACCATGTAAGACTTATGTATGAACGCTTGGAAGAAGGTGGAATTCTTGCAGCCATTACCAGTCCGCACTGGAAGTTTGCTTCAGAAAAAAAGTGTATTGATTTTCGGAATTGGTTGGAAGAAATGCACGGACAGGTGTTTGAAATCGGAGCAGGGGAATTTAAAAAAAGTGGAACGGCCATAAGTACTATGGCTATCGTTATTAAGAAATAATAAAAATAAGATTATCATATGGGAAATAAAAGAAGATCAGTTCGATTTAATGAGCGCACATGGATGCTGCTTACTGAGCTATCAGAAAAAACAGGTGCAAGTATATCCGTCATTATCCGGGGGTTAATTATTCGTGGAATGGATGAGATAACGGATGAATCTGGTAACTTAAAAGTAAATGCGAGACAGATACAAAAAGAATAAATATTATCCGGAAATAGCAGAAATCATAGGGCGTAACTTTAAAAAGTTACATGCTCTATGTTTCCGTGAAAATACCGGTTATTTTGATTCGCGTAACTATGAGGATATCTTTCAAGATACAGTAATATATGTAATACAGGATACTATGTCTCTAACCTGTAAGACAGATTCCGATCTGATACAACATTTCCTATATCGTTATCGGATGATTGAATATCAGGCTATCCAAGATGCCAAACAAATAAAAACAATACCTTATGCCGACTATTTACAAACCCCAAAAGAACCTGCAGAAGAATAACAATCAATATGATTCTGAACGTCGTAAAATCTATAATTCAGAGCGCTGGCGTCGGTTACGTGCTTGGAAATTTGCTTCTGATCCTTTATGTGAGATGTGTTTAAAAGAAGATAAGGTGGTACCTGCGGAAGATATACATCATATTGTTTCTTTCATGAGTACGGATGATCCTGAACAACGTATATTTCTTGCATATGATTACGAAAATTTGATGAGCTTATGTAAACAATGTCATCAAAAAGTCCATAATAAAAAAGGGGAATAGTTTACTATTCCCCAAACCTTTGTACGACTCAAACAAAGGCGGTGTCAGATAACATTCAGTATTAACTAACTGAAAGGGAGCCGATTTTATTACTAATATCTTTTAGAGCTTTATTGAATGTCTCTATTTCCTTGTCGTTTAGTGTATATACACGTCCTCTTACTCTATATCCGTTGATACGCTGGTATAACCATGCACGACTTTTACCGAAGTAATTTTTCGCAATGTATGATATCGGGATTAAATCTATGATTTCATTCATCTGCTCTCTGATTGTAATACTTTTATCTAAAGAGTCAACTCTATTTTCTATTGCGTTGAGTTCCGCATCAAGGTGTTTTCGGATAGCTTCCTTTTCTTCAGGTTTTATGTACAGGGCCTTCATCTCGATCAAGTGTGCATCTAATTCTTCCCCGTGTAAAGTATCCATTTTTAATAAATCATCTTTTAAAGTTCTCATATCATGGTCTTTTTAATACCCCTCTAAAGAGGGGCTGTTAATCACTTTTTTAAATTCTCTTTTCTTTTGAGGAGTCCGGATATCCTTTCAAGAATTAAATCAGTACGCTTATCATCATCTTTCTTTTCTATCTCTAATATTTGTACTTTTCTTTTCCACTCCCGGAGGTTCTGCTTTTCCCTCTCGATTTCTAACTCGATCCTTTCAAGATCATTAAGTTCTTTCATCTGCTTTTGATTAATGGTTAATACTACGTTTATCTGACACTACAAAGATACATAATCTTTTGTATATGTGCGCTGTTTATATACAAAAGATTATGTAAATATGAATAAATAGGGAAATCCCTATTGACAAATGATACATAGGGGATAGGGGGTAATATTTTATAGATTTTAGCTTTCGATACCTCGCCCAACCCTTCTTCACACGCACGGATGTTTTTTAAATTTTGAATTTGTTAATTTATTAACATTCCCGATTGTCGGACATTCCAATGGTTACTATGAAAAACAGATTATGGTAAAATTCGTAATGCCTGATAATTTATCTGATGAAACGCAGAAGTTCATTAAGGATGTAGTAAAAGAGTTAAATGCAAGAAAGGCTATTCAGAATATTGACTTAGGTGCCATCCGTATGCTTGCTACCAGCTATGAGATGTATTTACAAGCAACCGAAATACTGCTCGTTGAAGGACCGGTTGTTATGATTAAATATGAAAGAGCGGCTAATCCCGCTCAGAATATTGCTACGAAAAATTATGCTCAGGTAATGAAAATCATGACTGAATATGGTCTTACTATAAAAAGCCGTGGAAATATAAAAGTTATGAAATCGGATAAAGAAGAAGAGTCTCCTTTAGATAAGTTCATAAAGAAGGGGACACGCGGAAAATGATGAAGGGATACTATCAGTATGCAGCCGACATTAGGGATGGTAAAATTCTGGTAGGAGAGTTTATAAAGCAGGCCGTTGAGCGTTTTTATACTCTTTTTGAACGAGATGATATTGACTTTCGTGAAGAAAAAGCGGATTATGCTATTGAATTCATCGCTTTGTTACGTCATTATACCGGTCGTCATGCTGGAAAATCGTTTGTGCTTTTGCCGTGGCAGGAATTTACTGTAGCAAGTATATATGGTTTCTACAAGAAGGATGAAGATGGTAGCTGGTGTCGTTTAGTCTCATCCGTATATATCGAGATGGCACGTAAGAACGGAAAATCAGCTTTTGCGGCAGCACTTTGTCTCTATCATCTAATCGCTGATGGAGAATCAGCAGCTGAGGTTTATTTAGCCGCTAACAGTAAGGAACAAGCAAAAGTTAGTTTTAAAATGTGCCGGAACTTTGTCTCCGGTCTTGATCCGAAACATCGGTATCTTGAATCCTTTCGTGATCAAATCAATTTCGATAGAACTCTATCTTTTCTAAAAGTGCTGGCTGCTGATTCCAGCAAACTTGATGGGCCTAACCCGTCAATGTTCCTTCTGGATGAATACCATGCAGCTAAGAATTCTGGACTAAAAGATGTACTTCAATCCGGGCAGGGTATGCGTGATGATCCAATGTCGGTTATTATAACGACTGCGGGTTTTGACAAATTAGGCCCGTGTTACCAATTTCGGGAAATGTGTACTGAAGTACTGAAAGGATTAAAAGAGGATGACACTCTTTTTGCTTTGATTTATGCTTTGGATGAAGGAGATGACTGGAAGGATGAAAAGACATGGGCAAAAAGCAATCCCAACTTGGGAGTTACGGTAAAACCTAAATATCTACGAGAACAGGTACGGAAGGCCATCAACTCGCCATCTGAAGAAGTTGGAATCAAAACAAAGAATATCAATATGTGGTGTGATGCGGAAACAGTTTGGATACCGGATCACTATATCCTCAATGCTTCTGTCAATCTTAATTTTGAGCAATTTAGGGACAAAGATTGCTATGCTGGCATTGACCTCTCAAGTACAAGTGATTTGACCTGTGTAGATTTTATGTTTCCTACTTCAGACAAATATTATTTTAAAACCTTGTATTACCTTCCGGAAGCGGCTTTGCAGGAAAAAAGATTTAAAGACTTATATGGGGAATGGCGTCGTCAAGGATTGATTACGATTACCCCAGGGAATGTTACTGACTATGACTATATTCTAAACGATATCATGAGAATACGTAATATTGTTTTCATTCAGAAGATTGCTTATGATGCCTGGAATGCTACACAGTTTGTGATCAATGCTATAGATCAAGGTTTACCGATGGAGGAGTTCAGCCAAGCTTTGGGAAATTTTAATCGACCAACTAAAGAGATGGAACGTCTACTGCTATCAGGACGTGCAGTGATAGATAATAACGTGATAAATCGTCATTGCTTTCGTAATGTAGTCATGGCCCGAGATCGTAATGGTAATACAAAGCCATCAAAGCAATTTGAGGAAAAGAAAATAGATGGTGTAATAGCTAAATTGGAAGCTCTTGGTATATACCTTTCCTCACCTCGTTATGGAGAGTTTTATTAGTTGTCGGACACTTTTATGGTTAGTATAAAAAAGAAGGAATAAATATGATTCGCAGAGAAAAAGCAGGGGTAGATAAGCTTTTGGGAAAATTAGTTATTGCTTGGAACGATAACACTAAAGAAGCTGTTTACGGAATTTTAACGAGCTTTTATATGAAAGGTGGGGTTTATAAATCTTTTGAATTAGACAATAAACGAAAGGTGTTTAAGCATGTCTGTCCGTTTGTAGATGAGGATTTCTATCGTGAATTTAAGACTATGGGGTGATGAATATATTTGGATATAAATTTGAAATCAGAAAAGCATCAAAGCAGGAGACATCTCGTATTCCGGCATGGAGTTACTCCGGTGGGCATGCTCCTTTACTGAGTCGTAGTAAGCCGATGCTTCTTTCTACAGTATACCGATGTGTGGACTTGATATCTGATAGTGTGGCGGTACTGCCGTTAAAGACCTATGAAATTGACAAAGACGGATTCAAGAGAGAGTTTAAAAAGCATCCGGCGTACCAGCTGTTGGACTTGGAGCCTAATGAAGATATGACAAGGTTTGTGTTCTTCAAGACACTAATGGCTTCGGTCCTGTTAACAGGCAATGGGTATGCATATATTGAACGTGACGGGAAACTGAATGTGTTACAGCTTATCTATCTGCCGACAAGCCATGTGTCAATCGTTTGGGTTACGGATCGAAACGGTATTATGAGGAAACGATATCAGGTAGTTGGTTTCAAGGAGCTTGTTGAGCCAAGGGATATGATTCATGTGCTGAATTTCTCCTATGATGGGATTATTGGTGTGTCTACACTTACCCACGCCCGGCAATCTCTTGGCATTGCTACGAGTTCAGAGGAACACGCTGCAGGATTTTTCAAGAGTGGTGGCATGTCCGGGGTTCTGACAGTTGAGGGATCACGCCTTGATAAAACGCAGAAGGATCAGATTTACGAAACGTGGGAGGAGCGAATTACCAATCATCCGAACGGCATCGCGGTGTTAGAGGGGAATATGAAGTACCAGCCTATTACTATCAATCCCAAGGATGCGCAGTTACTCGAATCGAGACAGTTCAATGTTGTTGATCTTTGTAGGTTCTTCTCTGTATCGCCGGTCAAGGCTTTTGATTTATCGAAGTCGAGTTACTCAACTGTTGAGGCTACGCAGTTACAATATTTGACTGATACCGCTCTTGCTGTAATCACAAAGATTGAGCAGGAGATTAACCGGAAGGTTTTTCTTTTGTCCGAGCGCGGTAAAATTATTGCAGAATTCGATACATCAGCTATTCTCCGTACTGATAAGAGTGCGCAGGCGGCTTATTGGAAGGATCTGTCAGTCATTGGGGCAGCAACTCCGAATGAGGTACGTAGGGAAAACAATCTTCCGAAAATTGAGAACGGGGATAAGGCATTTGTTCAGGTGAACGTGCAGACTCTGGATAATGCGGTAAAAGAAAAACTACCGGATTCACTAAAAAGTCCGGATTTGTCCGACACTTCTGTGGTTAGTGTATAAAAATAAGATTATGGACGAAAAAAGAGAAATCAGAAACACCTCCTTTCAGATGCAAGTGATTGGGGAAGATGAGGGTAAACGCACTGTTGAAGGGTATGCGCTACTTTTCAATACTCCGTCAGACGGATTATCCTTCACGGAAGTTATACAGCGTGGAGCACTTGATGGAGTTCTGGAAAAAAGTGATGTTTTTGCACTTTTGAATCATGACCAAAGCCGTGGAATTCTTGCAAGAAGTAAGTGTGGTCAGGGGTCTTTGATTCTTTCTGTTGATGACAAAGGGTTGAAATATCGCTTTGAAGCTCCTAACACAGTGTTAGGTAACGAATTACTTGAGAATATACGTCGTGGAGAAATCGGAGAAAGTTCTTTTTGCTTTGATGTGGAAAAAGACACATGGGAAAAACAAAAAGACGGTAATTGGAAACGAACAGTTGAGAAAATTGGAAATCTATATGACGTTGCCCCGGTTTACAGCGGTGCCTATAGTAAGACTTCAGTTTACATGCGAGGTAAGGAGTTAGAGGAAGAAGAATTACGAAAAAAGGAACAAGATATTCCTGAATCTTACTACTCAAATATTGAAAAATCATTAAACATTTAAATGTATGGCAAAAGAAAAAAGTATCACAGAGTTAAAGGACGAGAGAAATCAGTTGATTACTCGTTCTAAAGAAATTATTAACGGTGCAAAGACCGAGAAGCGCCAGTTTAAGCCAGAAGAAACAGAAGAGCTGGGAGAAAATCAGCGCCGTAGGGCCGAAATCGAGCTTGAAATCGAGGAACGGGAAATGATGAACCGTGGAAGTGGAAAACCGCACATACAGCCCAGGCAAGAGAAATTTTCATTCCGTAGAGCATTGGCTAATTACGTATCCGGTCAAGAACAAAATGCGGCTGATGCATCCGTAATTGAGTCAACAACGAATTTCCATAATGGTTGTGGTATTCAGCGAGCCTCCAAGACTTCACTTGTGCTTCCTGTTGAGTCACGCGCCACATTTACAGCAGCTACAGAATCAGCCACCGGAGTTGTAATAGATCAGGAGCAACAAGAAATGTTGTTGCCTTTGCAGTCGTCTTTAGTGTTGGTGCAAGCTGGCGCCCGATTCATGACAGGATTACAGGGGGACATCTATTGGCCTAAATATAGCGGCTCGAATGTGTTCTGGGAAGGTGAGAACGTTAAAGCAGAAGATGGTGCAGGTGAATTTTCTAAAGGGGATGCGTACAAACCGAAACGTCTGACTGCCTATGTTGATATCTCCGAGCAGTTACTAATTCAGGAGAATACATCCGTTGAAGCTATTATTCGCCAGACTCTGGCAACCGCTATCGCTCAAAAAGTGGAGCAGACAGCCTTTGGAACTCATGCGCACGACGATAACAAACCCGATGGGTTGTTTCAAGATGTACCGACTATTTCCGGTACGATGGATTGGGCGAAGGTCGTAGAGTTGGAAACGAATGCTGATTTGCAAAATGCTTTGTATGGTAATTTGGCATATATTATGCATCCGGCTCTGGTTGGGAAGGCTAAGACGAAAGTGAAAGACGCTTCCGGTGCCGGTGGTTTCATTTTTGGAGAAAGCGGGGTAGGAATGTTGAATGGCTATCGTTCTTTGCGTACTAACAATTTGCCTAAAGGCTTGCAAACAGCTAAGGACGAATATGGAATAATCTTTGGTAACTGGAATGATTATTTCATCGGTCAATGGGGAGCTTTAGAAATCAAAGTAGACCCGTATTCCCGTATGTTGGAAGGTGTTGTCCGTTTGGTCGTTAATTCTTATTGGAATATGGGTATGATTCGTTCAGAATCATTCTCTGTCGGATCTATGAAATAGTATCATGGAAAAGTACATAACATTGGAATTAGCAAAACAGCATTTAAATATAGAGCCATCCTTTACGGAGGATGACTCTTACATTGAATCTTTGATAGAAGTAGGCGAGGAAAACATCGCTAAAGATTTATGTGTCTCCGTTGATGATCTTAAAACGATAGGCGGAGGTACAACCATTCCTGCTCCACTCAGACATGCTATTTTACTTGTCGTTGGTACTTATTATGGAAATAGAGAAAGCATTTCTACTGCTAATCTTAAAGAGCTTCCACGGGGTGTTCAATATTTAACTGCTCTTTATAGGGATCATACAAAATGAGAGCTGGATTATTACGTGAAATATTGGTGTTTAAAGAATTGGTTGCAGCTCAATCCGCTTCTGGATCAATTGAACAGAAGTATGAACCGGTACTGACTTGTAGGGCTTCACGTAGAAAGATGTCTGCTATTGCGGATCAGGACGGGGTGAATGCTATGGAGCAGTTTATTGGAAAAATTATAGTGTTCCAGACTCGTAACTATCCACAGATAAAGGAAAACAGTCGTGTTAGTTATAGGGGGGTGGAATACACTGTCAAGATGGTGGACTTACAGAGAGACAATACATTGGTGATTACCCTTGAAAAATTGAATACCTGATGCAAGTAAAACTCATAGATAGGGAAGCAGTTGTTTATCTCGTAGACCAATTGGAAGCTTTCGAGAAAGACAAGGCTATTAAGTCGGGGCTCCAGGCGGCGGTGAATGTCTTTCGAGTGAGAGGAAAAAGTAATTTACGTGATAGGTTGAAGAGACCGGGTAAGGGGACTAATCATCTGATGAATTCTTTTACGACAAGAGTAAAGCGTAATAAATTAGGGGCTTTAGCTGGATTCGATAAATGGGGCGCGCATTCGCACCTTGTTGATCTTGGTACACGAAAGCGGCCACATCCAATCACCGGAAATTCAGGTATTATGCCAGCTAATAGATTTTGGTCGGATGCAAAAAATAGCGAAGAATACAAGGCAATGGATGCCCTATACAGAGGGGTTGAAAGAGCGATACAACGTATTAATAACCGTAGATAATGGGAAAAGCAGAAGAAAAATTTAATATTTCAACAGAAATCAGAGCAATACTACTGGACTCTCCGGAAATTAAGGAATTAGTAGGTACAAAGGTATATCCCCTTGTTGCACCGCAGGATACGCCAGGAGACTTTATCATATACCAGCGGGATCGCTATATGATCGAACGTAACAAGATGGCCTACACGTCCCAAAAATGCGAAGTCTATATCAATGCGGTTTGTGATAACTATGACAGGAGTAAGCAACTTGCATTATTGATTTTTGAAGCATTAGACGGGGAGTTTAGTGATCCGAATATGACTATACACTTGGAAGATGCTACAGAAGATTATGTAGACGGGAAATACATACAGGTCTTATTATTTTCAATTGTTTAAAATTTAGAATTATGGCAGATAAAAAGTTAGATTCAAGCGTAGACATCGATAGAGGTGAGCTAATGCTTTTTGTAGGGGAAGATCCGATTGCATTCGGGTCAAGTGCAGGACTTGATATCAGTACAGAAGAACTTGATATCTCAAACAAAATGATGGGTGATTGGTCCGGTTCTCGTTCCGGAAAGAAGAGTTTCACTATTTCCAGTGAATCACTTCTGACACGCAAAGAGGGAGCTATGAGCTTTGATACCCTGCTGGATAAGCAGATTAAAGGTGATCCTTTAGATTTCTTTTTCGGAAGTGCAAAAGCTACTGATAAGGACAATTTTGGCGGTACATACACAAAGGATACCGAACAAAAAAACTATACCGGTAAAGTTATCATCACCTCTCTATCTATTAAATCGGATAACGGTCAGATTGTTTCTGTCAGTGCATCTTTTAAGGGAGTGGGTGCATTGAAGCCAGTAGAAGGAACTGTGTCAGGGGGAGAAGGGTAAGGAGAAGATCCTTCAGTATAGCTAATAAACGAATGTTTGTAAAGGCGGTCCTATGATGGCCGCCTTTTTTTAATATGAAATAATGAAAATAGGGCTAACAATAAAAGCAATCATAAGATGGGAGCAGATGAGAGGAAAATCTTTCTCTTTGATGGATTATACTAATCAAGAGGATTTAGAAGTACTCCTTTATACTACGGCGATCTGTACTTCCCCTGAGAAGATGTACACTTTTGAAACTTTTCGGCAGACGTTGTCAAATGGAAGGATAACTCGTGAAATGGTATTGGCTTTAGAGAAGGAGATTGCTGTCCTTACTCAGTTCCAGAAAAAGCAGGAGGGAGCGGAGTTCGCAAATCATAATGTTCCATTGGGAATGATTAGCGAACTTGTTTCAACTCTTATTATGTCCGGACTCGATGCCCATTACGCCATGAATGAAATGGAGTTATGTGATTTGCCTATGTATATAGGTTCTTACGAGAAGATGCGTAAGGAAGAAATGGAGAGTAATCGCTTATGGACCTTCTTTACCATGATGCCGCATATAGACGCTAAAAAGATGAAAAACGGAGCTAAGGATCTGATAATATTCCCTTGGGAAGAGGAAGAAGCTAAGATAGAAGCTGAAAGAGCTATTAATGAGGGTATGGAAAGATTTGAGAATTTTATGAACACGAAAAAATCAGATTATTATGGCAAGTAAATTATCATTCAGTATTGCGATAAACCTTCTTACTGAAAACTTCAAGAAGGGCACAAACCAGGTAAAAGCCGGACTCCGTGCAATACAGATGCAAGTATTAACCTTTGCTGCCGCACTTGGTGCCGGTGGATTAGGATTAAGCAATTTTGTTTCCCGTCTTATTGATGTAGCCAGGGAGACCAACCGGGTAACTATAGCATTGAAGAATGTTTCCGGAGGAATGGCACAGTTTGCCGATAATCAAAGACTCCTGATCGATATGGCAAAGAAGTACGGATTAGAGATTAACGCCTTGACCGGGAATTTTGCCAAATTTACGGCTGCTGCATCTATCTCCGGTATGTCCATGATGGACCAGCGTAAAATCTTTGAATCTGTTTCCCGGGCTGTTACAGCTTTCGGTATGAGTGCTGATGATAGTAATGGTGTTTTCCTTGCTCTTTCTCAGATGATGAGTAAAGGAAAGATCAGTTCTGAAGAGTTACGTTTACAGATGGGGGAACGACTACCTATTGCATTACAGGCAATGGCTAAGGCTGCCGGTGTTTCTGTTGCCGGACTTGATAAGCTGATGAAACAAGGCAAGCTGATGAGTGCAGATGTGCTTCCTAAGTTCGCTGAGGCTTTGAACGAGATGATTCCAAATGTAGATGCTGACAACTTAGAGACGTCAGTAAATCGCTTAAAGAACGTATTCACAGAGTTCGTCAATGGAACAGATGCACAAAGTAAGTATAAAGCTCTGATAGATTGGTTAACTGGATATGTAAAGTACGCTTCTGATAACATCAAGAATATCATTACTTATCTGGTTGCGGCCATATTAGTAATGGTAACGAGTCGGTTAGTGAACAAGATCATTGTTTCTATTGCTCAGGCAGAACTTGCTGCCAAATCTGCTGCACGTCGTGCAGCCAAAGATGCAGGACAAAAATTTGATGAAGTAGCATGGGCGGCTAATAAAACGAGCGCATCTGTAAAGATGGCGTTTAAAAGAGCTATATCTTCTATAAAAGCAACTTTAATTTCATTGGCTCCTACAGCTATACTGACAGTTATTGGCGCTGTTATATCTAAGCTATATAATGCTTATCAAGAGTCCAAACGTATCAAGGGCATGTTTGACGCTTATAAGGATAGGATGGAAGGTGTTTCTGGATCTAATTCAGAAATTACTAAAATAAAATCTCTACAATCTGCATACAATGCAGCTAACGTTACTTTATCGGAGAAAAAAAGCATACTCAGTCAGATCAATAGCATACTTGGCACACAGCTTACTGTAAATCAAGATGTAAATAAAGTGATAGCTGATCGAATTGCAATACTGGAAGGGGTAGCGCGTGCGGAATTGGCAGCACAAGAGGTGGCAAGTAGTGAAAACGAATTAAGAAAAATAGAAAAGAAATCCTATAATGGAAAGTATATTAAAGATATGGCTCCTGATTGGGCTATGGCCCGTGGAGATATGGTTAAAGAGGAAAAGTTTAAAGCGAAATACAAAGTTTCAATGGTTGATGCCGTTGGTTGGGAAAATGGATTACGTAATGATCTTGACTCTTTTATTGGATATGCTAAAATATTAAAAGATGCCAGGGGGAGGCTCGATTCAGAGAAAACCAAAGTTGATAATCACAATAATCCTATTGATACCGATGATGATAAAAAGAAAACCCATCTTCAAAAACAACAAGAATCATACAACAAACAATTAGAGGAATTAGGCGCAGAATTAGAGATCGGCAAGATCACTCAAGCTGAGTATAATAACTCTTTAGGAGAGCTCAACATAAAAATGTTCGCCCAGGCTAAAGGTACTGGTGATAAAGATGTTCTCGAAAGTGAGTATTATAAAAACCTGAAAATAGCTGCTGAGAAAGCAGTACAGAATCAGGATATTGTTAAATCTGCCCTTCAATTAGAGAAATCTCAGAAGTCGTATCAAGAAGAACTTGATAAATTAAATGCTCAAAGGAAAAACGGTACATTAGGAGAAAAAGCATATTTGGAAGAACTTTTAAAGCTACAGGAAAACACAGCTAAAGGTGCATCATCAATAAAGAATTTATCTATTGAAGGACAGGCCTTTGTGGCTGCTCTGTCTTTTAGCTCCAAGATGTTGAAAGAAGCGACGAAAACCAAAGATCCTAAAAAGTATCAACGTGATACTACTTTTGACTATAAGAAGTCAGAGGTAGATATCTTGGGTGAGGAATTAGACATCGCTAAAAAACTACGTGATGATTTAAAAGACGCTGCCAATGAAGCCGGAGTGGCAATGACCGATGAATTAAACCAGGCACTGCAGAATGTAGATTCATTGGAGGATGCATTGAAAATAGCTCAAGTTATTGAGGACGTGAAGAATTTAAAAAAAGAACTCGGTGAAGGAGTCTATTCCGGTATAAAAGATATTGCCTCTTCTGCAGATCGTCTGGTATCATCCTTTAAAAACCTCGATGAGGTGTTCGATCCTGAATCTGAAGCAGATGGTTGGGAGCGGCTTATGGCAGTATGGAATGCGATGACAAATGTAGTTGACTCTTTTCTTTCCATTATTAAAATGATTGAAAACCTTACAGAGATTACCGATAAGCTAACAAAGGCGAAGGAAGCTGAAATAGCGATGACACAACAATCAAACACTAAAAAGATCGAAGAGGCCACTATAGACACTACAGTTACCGGAGTAAAAGTAGCAAACTCTGGAATAAAGAAGGGGGCTGATATATCTGAGGCATCAACAGCTGTAACCACTGCAACGACAGAGGTTGCCGCCAATACGGCTAAGGGTGTAAGTGCTGCAGGTTCAAGTGCAGCGAGCTTACCATTTCCTGCTAATCTTATAGCTATGGGTGCGGCGATCGCTGCTGCAGTTGCTCTTTTTGCATCCATCCCTAAATTCGCTAATGGCGGTATTATAACTGGCGGTCCTTCTTCTGGAGACAAGATGCTGGCTCGTGTTAACGCTGGTGAAATGATACTTAATCAAGGTCAACAGTCCAGATTATGGCAAGCTATTCAATCGGGAAGGCTGTTGGCTGGTGCATCTGTAAGTCCACAGTCTATGACAACTAAAGTGAGAGGTAAAGATTTGCTTCTGACGATAAACAATGAACTTAAATCGCAAGGGAAAAAAACATTATGAGCTACGGACTAATTTATACCATACCGTTTGCGAGCCTTAAAAATGAGACTTGCATAATTGAGATAGAGAAAGAAGGTTACATCGGATCAGTGACAGAATTGACGCCAGCAGAGAATCCTTTTTCTGTAGAAATAGTAGACGATGATTTTATATATATTCCTACAAGATTCAGCACAGCAAATATATGTATAGTTGGTAGTGATTATCTTCAAAGTCTGTATTCTACTGCCTATCAGCAATATCGGGTTACTTTTAAAAGAAATAATATTATCACTTGGTGTGGTTTTATTAAACCGGAACTATACACACAGGATTACAGTTCCAAGCTGTTTGAGCTGGAGTTAGAATGTCAGTCTGCTATGTCAACGCTTGAATTTATTCCTTATAAACAAATAGGGGAGGATGGCAAGGTGTTTGTTTCGCTCTGGACCTTGCTGAAAAATGCTATAACCTTATCGAATGCAAAGTATAATTCTGTCATCTTTCCACATGTCTATTCAGAAACAGAGGCAGACTATCCATCGGATATCGACAACGTATTAAAAAAGATGAACCTCAGTGAACAGAATTTTTTTGATGAAGATGACAAGGCAATGACGTACAAGGAGGTATTAGAGGAAATATGTAAGTTTCTTAATTGGACATGTGTAGACTGGAGAGGAGATCTGTATTTTGTTGATGTAGACCACCGGGGGGATTATTGGCAATATTCGTTAGATATGAAATCATGGGAGCCAGGGAAACTACCTAATTTATTAAATGTGCAAAAAACGGGTTTCTTCGGATCGGATCATTCTCTGGATTTCGTGCCCGGATACAATAAAGTGACTGTAAAAACAAGTAATTATAATGTAGGTAATGTAATTCCGGAAGAAAAATTCGATGCTATAGTAAAGAGAAATTCATCAGGAAGATTTACTCCTTCCCCTTTTCCTGTGATACCAGGGGTTAGAAGCGAGGAAATGATCAGGGTCGGACAAAAAGAAACTGTATATTCTTTATTTAATTATTACGAATATGAACAGGTCTATTTGTTAGGATCTAGTCTATGCAGGGTATGTATATATTCATTGGTAAGCCAGGAATCAGGAAGTTATTTACCTAATATAACCGAATTTTCTTATGATGACTGTGTTTGTATTAGAACAAAAAATAGATATCCGACCGATCGTACACACTGGCAGGAAGTGAGGTTGGAACAGGGAAAGGAGATGCTTACTTTTGCAGATCAGTTGCCATATGCGTCTTATTCAGAAGGGGCATTCTGTATTTCCGGACAAGTGGCACAAAGTAATAGGATAGACAATCATGCATATAGTAGTAGTGTTGGTTCAAAGAGCGCTCTTAAATTAGTGTGTAAATTAGAAATTTCCGGTAATTTCTGGAATGGGTCAAAATGGATTAAAACTGACACAACATTTACTTTGTCTGTTAACCCGAAGAATACGGGGTACACTGCAATTGAAAATACAAAAGTTCTTGGAATGCCTTATGATGGAGTGAATGGATATATTATAGAACTTCCGGAATTACCTATCATAGGGCCTGTAGAATTTACAATGTACACCCCGCAATATGCGGATGATGTTACAGCGGTTTATTTAAAGGATTTCAAGTTTGTATATGTAAAAGCAGATGACTCTTCAGAGGATGACAATTCAGATCGTTATTATGAAAACGTACTCAACGAAGACTATATCAACGAACTTGACGAAATAGAGCTTAAAATATCTTCATATAACAACGATGGCGCATGCTACAGCAAGGTGATGCTTGGTGATAAATACTTAGAAGATAATCTTTATTCAGCAATAGAAGAAAAACTGATCCGTCCGGAAGAACAACTCATTCGACGGATAATCAATCGCTATAGTGACACCCACATCAAACTTACACAAGAAATACAAGAGGTACCGGAATTGACACCAATTACCCGGTTGTCGGACGATTTTATGGTTGGTAAGGTATTCATCAATACCGGGGGTACCATTGATTATAAACAAGGAAAGTTTCGGTGCATAATGATAGAAGTATGAAAGATGTAATTATAAAAACAAAATCTATACCGGCACAACCCCGGTCAAAGAATTATCCAACTGGCGCCTCAGTTGTACGCTCTTCAAGTGGAAATACCACTATTATTCCAGGTAGTAGTGGAGACTCTGTAGATATAGTTAAAGAGATAGATATAAAATCATTAACAGATAAAAATGTCTTATCCTCCCTTCGTACCTTACTTGAAATCCGTTCCCGTATTATCGCAACGGATAATACTGAAACAGAGCTTTCCGAGGAAAATACATTATCCTCTCTTCGTGCCTTGGAAGAAATAGATAAGTCAATAAAGAGCGTATTACAAACTGTCGATAAAACGTATCTCAATAAAACTAAGCCAGACACCGCCCAAAAAGTAATAACCTTTTTAGAAGGTCTTACCTCTGACGGTTTTGTTGAAGCAAACTCCGGGCTGATTGTTCGTTCCTCAAAGAAAACAACCTCACTTTCTAATGCATTAATCGAATACAGCAACAAAGATTCAATATCTCATGATTTGATCGAAGAGGAAGAAAACACAGAAAATTTATCTACTTCGTTGCTCGAAGTTACTGCGCCAAGTGGAACTATAGGTAGTCTGGATAACGTTGATCCGCAAGCCGATACAGCCTTAATCGGTTCCTTATTGGCGAAAGGTTCTGAAAGTTGGGCTCCCATAGCTCCAGTGCAATCCGGTTTAACGGACTATGAGCATATGCTTATCCCTGTCTTCCATACAATCCGTCAGCAATGGATTTTTATTCCTGCTGATCGTTTCGGTGAAGTTGTCCCTCCTGTTAGTTCCGGATTCCCTTATGTATTACCATTAACATTCTAAATTACAATATATGCCTATTAATATACCTTCTAAAAAAGACGGTGACAAGCTAACCGCCAATGAATTTAATAGCTTGGTTAATGCAGTCAAAACATTAGAAGAAAATTCTGGTGGGGCTGGTGATATTCCTACAACTGATATTCCTACGACAGAGGATCAAGGATTTTTTATTGTTGATAAGGAAAAAAAAATAGGGATGAAATACGATACGAATGGATTAGATGTAGCTAAGTTGTCCGATCACTTCAAATCATTGCTCCCAAAATCTGAATCTGGCGGTGGGAGCGTTACTGAGGCATTCGACTATCTAACATTCAGTGATCTCTACATGGTTGATAACAAGTATCAGGAGAATCAATTTATTCCTGTATTGCAATCTGAACGATTTACGAACGATTCTAATGCAAAGAAGTATTATCCACTGTTAGACGGTGGGCATGTTGCTTTGCCGGCTATCGGACAGCTTTCTTCTACGGATGCTATGATGTCGAACGGTACTACTAAAGATGTAGATATGAATGTGGTGGTTGGGTGCGAAAATAACCTTCAAACTTATCAAGTTCCGTACACTCTAAAAAAGGTGTATTCTGATGCTGTATCAAAGCAAATTAGATTATTAACGATCGGTGACAGTTTTGCTGCAAATTCAGGAGGGAACAGCGAATATCCGGAATACTCATTCTTTTCATTCGCTCAAAAATTAGGCATGAATGATGAAGCATTGAGAGGGAAAAATAACATGTATATGACATTGGGGACAACCGGTTATCGGTATAATGGTTGGGGAAAGTGGACTGTGAATAACAAGGAGATGACTCTTGTTTCTCATTCGGAGGGGCGTGGAGGTTGGACAGCAAGCGTATATGCACGTCACGTGATCAATACGACGAACTATAAAGGAATGTGGTATCTGTTAGGTCTCGATGCGACCTATGGGGAATATGACAGTTATTCCGGTAGCGTTGACCGTACTAAGCTGGTACACTCCGTCCCATCTAAAGTAATTGACACGAGCTATATAAAGAATGAGGACGCCTTCAAGGTAGCTTGGAATGGTACAACTCCTTCGGTATCTTGGAATGGGGGTAGTACTGCTGCTAAACAGGCTGCGGTAGACTATTACAATGGATTGGTGAATAATACCATCACTGCCGGGCGTAATCCTTTCTTCAATATCAACAAGGCAGGTGATATAAAGTTCGACCTGCAATTCTATCTCGATAATTATAAGACACATGCCGATGACGGAGTAACGCAACTGATAATAGGTAGTACGGCCGGAAGTTCTGTCACTGAGATCACGCAATATATGAAGGTGTGTACACCTACTCATATTGTATTATTGCTGGGTACGAATGATGTTTCTGCTTTTAATGATCCGGTAAAATTATATGCGGACTTGAAAGCAATCGCGGAAGCTTGTGTTTCTGCTGTTCCTACTGTCAAAGTGGCTATGATATTTCCACCATCTCCGGGTACGCTGTATCCAGAAAGGCATCAGGCTGTGACGAATGAACCAATCTGGGAACCTCATACACAATATAAGTGGGCACATTTCAAGGCTTTACAAAAGGCGTTCTCTGACGATACGAGTATTAATAAGAGCAGAATATACTTTCTGAATACCTTTATCTGCACTGATACTTACACCACGTCTCCTAACAGTGTTTGGGGATTGTCACCGGCTACCGGGCAAAGAATGTCTATTTTAAAGAAAGACCCGCTTCACTTAGGGATAGCCGGTTATCGGGACATAGGTTATCAGATATACGCATGGAGTTATTATTCATCATTAAAGTAATGAGTTATGGGAAAAGCAATTATAATCACTGATTTATCATTCGGTCTCAATTTGGGTACGGTAACGATAGGTGGAGAAACACCCCCTGTCAGTATTCCGGTAACAGGAATCAATATTGCAAATAAACCTTCAAGCATTCAAGCCGGAGTGCAATTATCTGTTACATACATGCCTACAGATACAACTCAGAAGGGCGTTTCTTGGAAGAGTAGTGACGAAACAATCGCTACTGTATCATCTTCTGGTTATGTTACAGTAAAGAAAATAGGCAGTATTACCATTACGGCAACATCCACTTATGATAATTCCATTAAAGATAGTTTTACTGCTACTTGTTCAGTAACATCTACTTATGTACCTGTAACCTCTATTTCTCCCACGGGGGCTGCAACAGGAAAAGTTGGTGAAACTATTGCTTTGTCTGTCATTATATCTCCTGCAAATTCAACCAATAAAGGGGTAACATGGCGAAGTCTGAATGAAAATATTGCCACTGTCAATAGTAGCGGTATAGTCAACTTGCTATCGGCCGGAGATGTAACTATTACGGCTACGTCGGTCAGTGAGACGAGTATTGTTGGCAGACATGACATTACCGTGTCGGAAGCAAGCATAGTTGATCCCACTCAATATCCAACAAACGGGTTACTGGTCCATTTGGGAAGTAGCCATTCTGATACAATTTGGAATGATCTTTCAGGTAATGGTCATAATTTTACTATATCGGGTTTTGATGGTACCATAGATGACGGTTGGGATAATGGGGCACTTGCATTTAAATCAGATAGTGCGGGAAAGGTTATCAACAATACGTTACTTGATGGCGGCCTTGGAGGAGGTACTGAAGATGAAGTAACAGTCTTCGTTAAGGTGAAATTGTATGATATTTTAGGAATTAAAAAGTTGTTTTTCCCATGCGTTGATTCAGGAGTTAATTATAATTATGCCCTTGGTACTACTGCTGACGGAATAGTTGGTATCGCTGGCGGTAAGAATTATAAACTGTCAGCAACTATGCCTGTTGGTTCTTACTTTGTTGCCGGATTAAGATTGTCCGGTACGCGACTAAGAATTTACATGAACGATACTACTTTTGATGTAGTAGATGAGGTTGCCGTAACCCGCTATAATCAGTTACAGAAAACCGCTTTGGGACATAATTTAAATAAGTGGGGGACAGCTTCTGAGAGGGTCAATGGTGCGATTAAAGAAGTACTTGTTTATGACAGGGCATTGAGCGATGAAGAAGTAACAACGGTAGTAACTTTAATGGGCAAGTAGATGGCAATATTATCATCAACAGGCATAGCCGGTTTCCTCTCTTCTGTAAAGGCCACCGGAAAACAGGTATTGAATAATGCGGGAAAGCTGATCCCGGAATATGTGGGTGATTTCGTCTCTGGGATATCCGGGTGGATTATCAGGAACAACGGCGAGGCGGAATTTAAGTCTGTGTACGCCCGTGATAAGTTTATCACGAATGAGTTTGTTTATAACCGTATCAAGGTGACAGAAGATGAAGAAATTCTCAGCAGCAGTATCAAGATAGCCTCATTCATTGATAATGGGAATGGTACTTATAGTATTTATCCGGATTTGCGCGAAGGAGATATAAATCCTTTGGCTAATGATGATTTACTGGTTGGTTACTATCATAACCCTGTCAATAGCGGAGTTATCTATGCGATTCAGAAGTTTTTAGCCCTTGACGATCCGAATAGCGAAAACCAATCGATAATTCTTGAACCGGTTGGGGATTCTCTTCCTTATCAGCATATGATTATTGTGAGGGTGGGTAACGTACATGATACGGACAGACAATCATTTATCCGAATCTCTTCACGTACCAATTGCCAGTACTTTTATGACGGTATCAATAGTTGGGAAGCTTATGACGATCCGAAATGTGTGAAATGTGTACTCGGAAAGGCTGATATCGGATTGATTCCGGCTTGGGCTTCTTCTGTTATAGGCTCAGTAAAACGTTGGTTCGGACTTATAGCCGACGGTGTAATACTTCGTGGCACATTTGTTCTGCAATCAAGTAATAAGACAGTGGAAACAGAGTTAGAAGGAGTTAATACTACCATAACTGATATAGAAACAAGATTCGAGGTCAAAGAAGGGCAGATCGCTGCATCTGTGAAGCAGGCTGAGAAATATGCTACATCTGCTTCTGATAATGCCAGCTTTGCAGACGAAGCGGCAAATGCAGCAACGGGAATATTGAATACCGTAAAAGAAAGAGAAGCCTCTATCAATATAACGGCACAGGGAATTGAAAGCAAGGTTGGAGAGATCGAAACACAGGTTGATGCGGCTACCGGTATCTTACAGAATATCTCAGAAAAGGAGACTTCAATCAATCAAACAGCAGAAGGTTTTCAGAGTACAGTTTCAGAGACAACCAAGAAGGCTGTTGATGACGCTGTAGCCGGTGCGGATGCAGCGATTGAAGAAAAGGTAAGTACGCAGGTCACACAGTCAGCCCGTGAGTGGAAAGTGGAGATAATGGGAGCTGATGCGGAAGGTAATCCGAATAAGATTTTAGCCGCTATAAACGCCAGTAAAGAAGGTATCAAGATTGAAGGGGATAGGGTTGAGATAACCGGAACTCTTTTAGCTCAAATCATTGAGGCTACCGGACTTAATATCAATGGTAATTTTATAGTAGATAAGGATGGAAAGATAAAGGCTGTTGACGGTGAGTTTATCGGTAAAGTAGAAACGTCTAAGGATGGCAAACGAGTAATCATAAGTCCAGATACCTCGTCTCTGTTAATGGTTGATTCTCTGGGTAATAAAGCTTTGGAGATCAAGTTCCCTACTTGGGCATCCGGTTCTACTTCGGCCTTCGGCTCTTATATTACGATTAAATCTCATAGGACTGCGATGCAGGTGGGAGAATCCCTCCCGTGGGATTCCACCATAGTAATCAGTGACGAAGAAATATCAATGGAAGGGACATATAATGAATATGGAGTATCAGGAACAGTAAAAAGGAAGGTTTCCATTAACCCATATGGGATAAGTTTTTATAAAAATGGCTCTCTAAAAAAAACATATAATAATGAGTAGAGATAACTATGAGAGCTGAAAAACCGCCCTACTTTCACAAGCAGGGCGGATCATTAACAAAATTACGAGGGAATCATTTTCGGACACCCTCATCGCTTCGACAAAGATAGTATTAATAATTTAATAAAAACAGGATGGAGGAAAAAGTAATTCATCAAGCAACAGCGGGTGTATTCGCCCCAATAGCTGGAAGCTTCGTCATAGATAGTTTGCAAATGATGATACCGTGGCTGATAGCAATGTTCTGTGTGATTATTTGTGACCTGGTAACAGGGGTTAGAAAGAGTTTATTGTTACATGAGCATGTAAGATTCAGCCGAGCATGGCGGGCTACGATGGGTAAGATGGTGACTTACTTCTCTTTTGTTGTGATGGTCGTCATGGTGCAGAAAGCGTCCTGTATGTCGGTCCGTATTGACACGTATGCCTGCCTGTTTATCTGTTTCATAGAGGGGTGTTCGATAATAAGTAATATCCTTAAGCCTAAAGGGTATAACTTCAATCTGGCTGCTGCTATTGGGGTGTTTGCAAAGAAGGTATTCAGTGTAGAGAGAGAAGAATTGAAAGACGTAATAACCAAAGAGGAGGAAAACAAATGAAAGTACTAATTGACAACGGCCACGGTGAGAATACACCGGGCAAACGTTCACCGGATGGAAGATTGAGAGAGTGGTCTTATACAAGAGAGATTGCTGATATGGTAGTATCTGGATTGAGAAAGCTAGGAATTGATGCTGAACGGATAGTCAAGGAAGACACGGATGTTCCTTTGTCTGAACGGTGCAAACGAGCGAATGCCATCTATCGAGAGACAGGAAAGAAAGCTATCCTTGTTTCGATTCACTGCAATGCAGCCGGATCAGGCGCTGAGTGGATGAACGCTCGTGGATGGAGCGTATTTGTTTCTAATAATGCATCGGTCAATAGCAAACGTCTGGCTGATTGCCTTGCAAAAGCTGCCGGAGAGAAAGGAGTTAATACTCGTAAGCCTATGCCCGGACAACTGTATTGGCAGCAAAACCTTGCCATGTGCCGGGATACCAATTGTCCGGCCGTACTGACAGAGAACTTCTTCCAGGATAATAAAGAGGATGTAGAGTACCTTTTGTCTCGGGAGGGTAAAGATGCAGTTGCTCAGATACATATTGAAGGAATCGTTAAATACCTGGGATTATGAAAGCCTTGATTTATATAACCATGTTCCTGATGTCGGGAATATGGTTTTCTTCATGCAAGACTTCTCGCAATATTGAGATGCATAAACAGGTTGATTACTCCAGAGAGTTTCAATATCTCCGAAATGTTATTGAATCACTACGCCTAGATGTGAATAAGCAAACGAAGATTACATCAAAGAAATTAAGCGATCTGAAAATTGAGAATAAGACAGTAGATTTATCCCCTCCTGATTCGTTGGGTAAGCAGTATCCTATAAGAGAAAGTACGACTACGGCTTCAAAGAAAGAACAGGAGAATATGAAAATAGATGAAACCATGCTGCTAACTATGCAGCTTTTTTCTAACCGACTTGATACGATTAGTAATAAGGTCGATGCTATGCTAGATCAGAAAGAGAAGTTAGTTGAACTATCGTGGTGGAATTTACACAAACTGGATGTATATGCAGCTGCATTTGGACTAATTATTATTGGATTTAAGATATATAAGGTAGGAAAAAAGTAGTATATTTGCCTAATATTTATATGGATATGGCAAAAAAAAATGTAGCAAATAATAACAAAAGCAATGTAGATATTGTTAAGGAAATAATGATATATATCGGTACTATAGTCACAGTTTTTGGTATTGGATATAAAGCTGGATGTTTTTATATGGAAATAAAGTGTACAGAAAAATATATTCAAGAGATTGGACATTTACAAAGAGAGCGTGAGAATTTAAAATCGGAATTGGATTTATGCCGAAATAGTAATACATCTGTGACAAGAGAAGAGTTTGAAGAATTGAAAAGTAATATGAATAAATACAATAAACAATATGAAGTTAAAAATTGAATATAGCAAAATATTTGGAGGAGTGTCCATTGTCTTAATCATCAGCCTTTTTGCCTCCTTGATTGTACTTTTCGATTATTCAGATTCACTTAAAATTGAGCTTGCAAATAGAGATTCTTTAATTGAGAATTTAAATAAAAAAGATTCAATATTGCAAGAATCAATAAAGGTCGTGGATACTATAAGAAGTGGTAAATCAGAGGTTAATATTAGTGAATTGGTAAAATATGCCAATAGTCTAAGTGACGAAATTTTACAATTGCACAAAAAAATAAACTCACTAAATGATTCTGTTAGATATTACAAGATATACCATGATTTAAGTCAACGGTATTTTAATCATAAGTATGTTGTTACTTCAAATGCAAGCGGAGGGAGAAATTATTCTCTTGATCCAAATGCTGTTAAGAAGAATGTATTGGAAGAGTGTCAAGCGAAATATAATAAAAGTGAAAGGGAAAACATAAAATTAAAAAATCAAATAAGTGAATATCAGCAAGTTCTAAAATGGTATGGAATACAGTTAAATGCGAAAAATGAGAATGAAAGTATAGTATTTCCTAGTCCCTATTATGCCCCCAAAATAGATTCTGCATTTATCTTATTAGAAGTTTATAGAGATAAGTTGAAGTATAATAAAGAAAATAAATCATGGAAGGTGGGTAATAGAGTAACGTTTACCACGATAAAATCAAGTACAGTGAATACATCAAAGATTGATACTGTTGTTTATAGAAATCCGCAACCAGTATCAGAAAAACGCATAAAGTAGAACTTGAGTAAACCTACGAACTATTTATGTTTTAATAAACTTAGCAGTTTACTTATTCACAAACAAATTATTGCCCCGTCTCCCTGATTCGGGGCTTTTCTTTTGCCCACCAAGAAATAATCACTACCTTTACACCTGTAGAAGCTTACTTGTCAGCGGGCAGGAAGTATGCCCCGGTTCTTAATGGATCGGGGATTTTTTCTTCATGCCTCTTTTTTCTTCACCTTTTCCATAAACGCTACTGGATCATTTATATAATCGATAACCTTTCGGTTAGCTTCATCCACTTTGTTTTGGTCGAAGTCTATGTATATCGAAGTAACCTTACTACCTATCTCGTGCCCCAGAGCTGCGGATATGGTTTCTTTTGGGATGTCTAATGATGCGGCGATTGTGGCCCATGTATGTCGGGCCCAGTACGTAGTGATGCCTGGAAATAGTGATTCGCGTATTTTCTTTCCCCCAAGACCTTTTCTTTCAAAGTCCCCCAACTTCTGTAGCCCTCTGCCCATTGCGGCCATGTAGTTACGATAATTCCCGTTATTGTTTTCCATGATGTTCAATAGATACTCTTTCCCTCTGTATCTGTTTATGATCGCTAAGGCCTCCGGTTCTACTTTAATGGAGTATAATCTTCCGGTCTTCTCTCGTTTGTATTCAATCCTTTCATCTCGTATTTTTTTTAGATAGAACAAGTCTATACCGTTGATTCCGATGAGATAAAACATGAGCATGAAAACATCTTGATACTCTCTCTGATAGTCTTCCCCCTGGTAATCCCGTAATAGTGCGAGCTGATCTACCTTCAAAGAGCGCTTTCTTGTTTCTTCCTTAGCTATCGTAAACTTCCGAAATGGGTATAAGTCTGTTTCTTCGTTATCTATAGCGTAATTAAAGATGCTGCGAATATTACGCAGGTGAATAGAGCGGGAGTTGGTTTTCATTCCGCTTTTTTCCAACCACTTCTCAAATGTCTCTAACCATTTTCTATCCATCGTGTCAAAAGAACAATTTTCATCATATATAAGTATCTTGTTCTTCGTGCTGTTGTAGCAGTCAATAGTATTCTTTTTGCTCTTAGACGCAATGAACTCATCTATATAATCAATGAATCTTTTTTCGGTAACCGAGTTATTTTTTAATAACCGTTCAATCTGTTCCTTCAGGGTTTTATCGCTTAACTTTTTCAATTTGCCTGAAGCATCTAAAGTGAGTAGGAAAGTTTCTACCTTATTAATAAGAGTACGTATTGCAACGTTTTTTGTTTTGTAATTTTTTGCTTCCTTACTGTATTCATTCCCGATCCAGTTTCCTGGTACAGCAGAGAATTCTGTTCCGATTAGGAATTTCCCGTTGTGCTGTATTCGTAGTTTAATAGGGTAGGAGCCGTTACTTTTCGCTCTACGTGTGTCTAAGAAGAAATTAACAGTTGCCATAGCGGTTGATTTTTGTTGATTACATTTGCGGTGCAAATTTCGGTGCAAATAAAATGTTTGCTGGCTTAAAAAGTGTGTTCTATACTATAGAACGATCTTTTTCGGTGCAAATCATTTGCACCAAATTTGCACCGCAAATGTAACCAATACCCCATGTAAACCCCTCAAAACGGGGTTAAAAATATAAAACTACATAAAAAAAGCAGCTACGATAAAACGTAACTGCTTGATTATCAGTTAGTAGTGGGTACGAGAATCGAACTCGTATTACATGCGTGAGAGGCATGTGTCCTA